>Ga0214473_10000154_pt1 | contig 97586 bp, 71 predicted proteins | sample RVTome_7_FD_203509 | JGI IMG/M metagenome (GOLD analysis project Ga0214473, IMG submission 203509) | Soil microbial communities from uranium-contaminated site in the Upper Colorado River Basin, Wyoming, United States - RVT98D197 | ecosystem: Environmental > Terrestrial > Soil > Contaminated >... | reverse complement strand
TGATGACCGCCCAAGGCAGTACAGAAAATACTGGTTTGCTTTGTGGATTTCCATAAGTGAAAGATACAGCATATTGCCATATTATGATGGTTAAAATTACTGCCTTTCTAATACAAGTATCCACTGATATTAATTCCTATTTTCTCAAAACAGCCTATCAATTATTGCCTAATTAAGAAGATCCAATTTTTACGGCTTGATCCAACACCGTCCTGTTTCGCAAGACAAGTAAACAATTTGTTATGGCAAAACGTATACAAAGCATAATCTTGCTAAATAGGATATGCATTGAAATCCTTCGATATAAAAGCGAACGGGACAGGCAAATATTAAGTGAGAAAATGCTGCTTGCTATTGTTTTGAGAAAAGATAGAAGGATTGCGAAAATTCGGGTCTGAGTAAAAATCGTGTCGCGAGCGAAGGTCTGAGTAAGTAAGATGGAAAAGTCTGTTGAGTTGTTACAAAAGCTTGTTTCGCCACAGCCAGTGGTGATTTGGTCGTAGACGGACGCTTTATCATAATGGAATCCTTTCCATTTTGGACTGTAAGTGTTACTGCCGGTATCAATTATCGTCATAACCTACGCCCATGGCTCAGCTTTTTTACAGAGCAAATTGAGGTTTTTAGTTTTTAATATTTTTTATGCGGTCTAAGTAACCTTGAGCCTTGCCGGCAAAGGAACTTTTGCCGTATTTTTGCATCACGATATTAAACGCTGCAGTTGCTTCTTCCAGCTTATCCTGCAATATCTTGCAATACCCCAAAAGATAATATGCGTTGGCAGTTGTTTCTGACCCAGGATATTTAGTTGCCACTGAAGAAAAGATATCGATGGCTTTGTTAATATCTCCTAAATGTATATAAGCTTGTCCTTTCAAAACGAGGGCTTCTGCTATCAGCGATACTTGTGCAGAGTTATTATCATTGATAAAGTTGTCAACATTAGAGATAACATTAACGTCTTGTCCATTTTGAAGCATGCATTCATATACTTTTAGCTTATAAATATTATTGTCATGGTCAGTGCCACATTGATTTATAATGTTATGATATATTTCAATAGCCTCAGAGAATTTTTCTTGCTTGACTTTGTCAGTGGCCAATTTTTCATATTTTTCGATAACGTATTCTGTCAGTTCTGGTTTATCTCGGCAGTATTCCCAGAAAGTCTGAGCCCATTCATTATTTTTTTGAAAACTCTTATTTATGGCTTTGGCATAGATAGCAGGCGTATCTACTTCGGAAAAAACGGCCTCTATAAAAAGCTTAAACGCCGTCCAATTTTTACTTGCTTCAAAATCTTTGGAAATGCGGTAGATGGTAGCAGGTGTAATATTGTTATTACGGACATATTGCTTTACAGTAGCAATATAATCTTCGGATGAAGTATTTTCAAAAAGCCACAAAAAAGTTGAAGCATAATATGTCCATCTAAGGGGGCGCGATGCTATTTGTTTATAGGCCGCAATAATACCTTCTTTCGGATACCCTGTAGCTTCCCTGGCTTTTGCCAGCAAGACGTATAGATCTGAAATCAGTAATTTGTAGGCTGGTTCGACATCAGGGTTTTTGTCTTCCCATTGGCTGTATTCAGCAATTGTTTTTTCGATAAGTTCAACCGCATCAGAATTCTTGTTTGCCTTGTATAATCTTCCAGCTTCTTGAACTGTTTTGATCAACTGCTGCATATTCGGCTCAAGAGCAAAAGAAGCGATGCCCGTGTGGTATAATTTATCTATTTCATTGGGATCCAACGACTGGTTAAAAATAGCAACATCGTCAATAAAACCATTGAATGTCTCAGTTTTTTTACTACTATGCCTGCCATTATTTCCGATATCTATGTAAGAGCCCAGAGCATTCAAGGCATCAAAAATTCCAGCAGCTTTTCTCTCGCCATTAACAAAAACTGCATAGTTATTTTTATCCCATGTAAGCGCGATGTGATACCAAATACCGACATCCATGGTCACAATATTTCCTTGTATACAATGTATATCACCCAATCCCAAATCTAATTGAGTGTCACCTTTGTTCATGTAAAGTTGTATTCTGTCGGCAAAACCTGGGGGTCTCGATGTGTGTCCCAAAAGGTATCTGTTGCCGGATTGTGTTTGTGAAAGGTTCATCCAAAGAGCAATGGTGCCACTAGTTGGTATTAATCCTGTTGTAGGAATCTCCACATAGCAATTAGAAGAGCCGTTAAAACTTACAGCACCTTTGAATCTGCCTTGTGCCGGTGCCCATATTGGCCCGACTAGTATACCATCGTACCCATATCCAGAAGAGTCGTGGGCAGTATCGCCATTGTTCTCATCAAACTTATGCCATCCAACGAGATTATTACCAGCTTTTGCAGCGATTGCAAATAGTATCGTCGTTAATACTACAGGTAAAACTATTAATTTTTTAATTTTCATCTTTTTCTTATTATTTATTTGCAGAAGATTTAGATATCTACTTAATTTCAAATCAAAATAAATTCAACTTGAGATTATCTAGCTGAGTATCAATTTCCAAGTTATTGTTTTTAAGAAGATAGTTTTTCAGCAAAGGGACCAAGTAATCGTCCGCTGCTATTTCGGAACTTTCAGGAATGCTCCCTAAGTCCTTTGAACTAAAAACTTCATGCGAAAACACCATTGTGTATTTTTTATCATCTGCTATCTCATTTATTCCTAGCAGTTTTTCTTTCGGGTTTCCTTCCGGAGCTATAAAGGTTACACCATCAAAAATCAGTCCATCAAATACTTTTTGAAGCGTAATATCAAGCGGAGCTCTTAAGCCTTTCTTAAGACTTTTTCCATCCAATCTAATTTTTACTATCCAATCATTTCTAAATGCGTTGAATAAGTCACGATATGTAATTTGCCCTTTAAGCGTACAGTATGAAAACCGGAATGGATCTCCACAAACTGAAACATCAGCATTGAGTTGTTTTCTCATGGCTTTTGCAATAAATTGACACCACTGCCGTCTCGGATGTTCTTTTTCGATTGTAACTAATGGCTGGTCCCACTCTTTATGCCAATTCCAAACGGTGTTAAAATTTTCGATTGTACGCCATCTAAAAGTACCGTTTTCTGTAATTTCAAATATACCGACGTCTGCAGAGAGCTGAGATTTCAATTCAGAATACGCTTTTGTGAGACCTGCCATAGCTTTTGGCGATGTAGCAGAGAACACTGCTATATATTTCTTAGGATTAATTGGATTTGGATAAATAAGCATAAAGCCTATGTCATGGCCTTCATAACATTTACCACCAGCGATTAATTTATCCGCCCTAATTTGGACGGGCAGTTGTTTGGAAACCTTGGCCAGCCAAGTATTTGATATATCTGTACCTATTAAGATTAGATTATGAGTCAAAATTAGTTCTTTTGGTAAGCTGACATCGGAAAATATTGGTGCGCCATTAGCAAGAAAGTTAGCAATAGTTTGGCTATTCTTAATGAATTCAGGATTATCTGACTGGGTTCCCCACACAACTACGTACGGAGTTGCAAAAGCGTCCCAAATAGGACCACTGATTCGCTCATTTTTAATGTAAGTGGCATCGGCATACTTCTCCGATCGTTTGACAAAGCTATTTCCAACAACATAACCTAAACTTTCGTTATTTTCAATAATATCAACGGGTGCATCTGAATCTACAGGGGCTTGTGCTAAATCAAGGGTATAAGCATCAATATTACTAGTCTTCACAAAAATAGTTTGTCCAGTAACAGAAACATCTATAGTCCCGACGAAGTTTTCGTCTATACGGCCATCAATTGTAACCCAATAGGCTTTTGCTGTTTTTGGTGAATCAGCAGTGAATAATACTTTCTCTGGATTTAGTTTTCGTACCGGACATGGTAATGTTTCCTGCAGTCTTTGATTTTCAAGGGTTCTATTCTTGTTTAGGTTGCAACCACGGTACCTAAAACTTTTGGTTGCAAAAGCATAGGAAGCCTCAAGAGATTTTGCATCTGGGTGGGGAAGGGGTTTGAAATCCAAATTAAGATTGAAAGCATTACCAGCGAGATTGTTGTAGCTGTTGCCTAGGAACACGTCAACTCCTGCCCATTCATCGGGGTGGTGCAAAGCCAAACTCATCGCACTTGGAGCATTGCCACAATAGCCGTAAAGAAATACGCTGTCTTCATTGATGTTTAGTTTTTGTTTTAATATTTTTTTTAACAGCTTGTATTCTTCCCAAAATAGGTTATTAGGAGAAATAGTATGCCACCATAAATCAATCATCCTTTCATGATACTCGTACCTTCCGAATTGGTCCTGTAAACCATATTTTCCTAAGCTCATACGCAGAGGATCTATGCGAATGTAAACTGGCCATTTCACAGAATCAGTGTAGCCAGCGGGAATGTAAACTACAAATTCAGCGATTTGGGCCCCGGCAAAGCGTTTTATTCGGATTTTATTCAATGCACAAGTAACCAAATCAGGGCATTGCCCCATATTCACAGTTTTCTGAGCTACAACCATATCGGCTAATGCTTTCAAAACTTTACCTGATAAAACAGATGTTTGACCAACCATTTCTAGGGTGTAGTCAACATGGGATACTGCTATGGAAGAACGAAAAAGCTCTGTGTTTGGATTAGATTCAACTGCATATTTCAACTTTTGTAAAAATGCAAGAATATCTTTTTTCCAGTCATTCGAAATGATAGCATAGATTTGTTGAGCAGAAGAAAGCTCACCATTTTTCTGTTTCACATCGAAACTTAATTTAAAGAAACCCTCTTCATCAATCCCATCGGGTATTCTTATTCTGGCTTGTTCTAAGTTTGTAATAACCTTACCTTTATCTTGCCATGAATTTCTTGTATACTTTGCAACGTCGATCTCAATTGGCTGGGGTATATTGTCAACATCCATGTCCCCTGTAAGTCTGATAGATAGGGATTGGTTAAGCTTGAAGGCATAATTCCCCTCAGAGTCAAGGTTAGGTAAAGTGCTGCTCTTTTTGTGTGGGCTAACATCGTCATTAGAATCAGTGTGCATGCAGAATTGATTTTCAGCAATTGCTGTTTCTGTGATGACCGCCCAAGGCAGTACAGAAAATACTGGTTTGCTTTGTGGATTTCCATAAGTGAAAGATACAGCATATTGCCATATTATGATGGTTAAAATTACTGCCTTTCTAACACAAGTATCCACTGATATTAATTCCTATTTTCTCAAAACAGCCTATCAATTATCATATAATTAAGAAAAATTAATCTTTACCAGCTTGGTTCAATCTTGTGCCTGCTTTGTAAGGCAGGTAAGTAATTTGTCATATATGTTGTACTAGCCGGAACGTATTTGAACCATAATCTCGCTAAACGAGATACGCACTGAAATCCTTTGCTATAAAAGCGAGTCGAACCGGCAAATATTAAGGAAGAAAATGCTACTTGCCGTCGTATTTAAAAAATATCAGAGCATCTGAGTTAACTGGTCAGACCATAACGGTATGATTTAAATAATACTTTCGGAACAAACTATCTAAGTGCGCCATGTTGCCTGTTGTTACAATTTATGGCCTCGCACAACAAACTATCTAAGTGTGCCATGTTACCTGTTGTTACAATTTATGGCCTCGCACAACAAACTATCTAAGTGCGCCATGTTGCCTGTTGTTACAATTTATGACCTCGCACAATAAAAGAAATTTTTAACCTTAAGGGTGGGCTAATTTTCACGCTCTAAATGTATAAACTGCCGATAAATTACTTAGCGGAAGAAGTAGGAAGATTTTGTTTCAGGATGGTTACACGCACGGACGCCAAGGGTCATATTAATTCTTTACAATATAGGACATACTGCTTACAGGCGGACTGGAATGTCGGAGATGGATTGTCAATCTGTGAATGTTGCTTTGGCAGCGAGGGTAGTAGAGGAGAAAAAAAACTTCATATATACAGTGGTTCGTGCAAATAAATGTGAAGAAGAAGCTGAGGATATACTGCAGCATCTTTTTCTGTCCTTAGCGTTAAAACCAATACCTAATGGAATCGATGGCGTAGAGAGTTATCTGTATCGAGCCATAATAAATGACATTATTGATATTCGTAGGAAAAAAGCAGTTCACCAAAATGTGATTAACCGCTTTTTAAAACACATCCAAGTAGAAAATAATAGTATTACAGGTGAACTTATCATCAAAGAGGAAGTTGAACGAATCTTTTATTTGGTTGAAACCAGATTGCCGCCTTACCTTTATACTCCTTTTCACTTACGGTACAAACAAGAATACACAATTTCAGAAATAGCTGAAAAACTGAGAGTAAGTAAAAATGTAGTTCGGGTATACCTTTCTACGGCATTAAAAAGAATCCGAAAAATATTGGAAATGGAAAGCGGTGACGATAAATACAATGAGTTTTAATCGTAAATTTTCATTTCCCGAGATTATACTCCCTACTTTCCATAAGGCAGAATAAAAAGGCAGGGGCATGGGTTGTAGTTTTTGGACAATTAATAGAAACACTTTTGCTCACATTAACAGGGGGGTGCGTGGGAATCATGGTAGGTTTGATAATACCCCTTCTCGTAACTCGCTTTAGTCATATGGCCACTGTCGTTACAGGTAGTTCTTTAATATTAGCTTTCGGTATAAGTGCAACCGTAGGAATAGTTTTTGGTTTGTATCCAGCTTATCGTGCCGCCAATATGGATCCTATTGAATCATTGCGACACGAGTGATTATATCCGTCTGTGATGGTGATCTTCATAAAGATTTATATTTTAGATAGAAGAACAAAGTAGAAAGGTATATCAAGATGAGGAAAACTATATGGACAACTTAATGGTCGTTGTTATTGGCCCTCGAAACTCTGGCAAAATCACACTTATCAGAAAGGTGTTCCATGAATTTCACTCAGTGTCTGAAGGTGTTGCAGAAAGAACGGAAAAACCCTGTGAAAATGTGAGCCAGCCTAACGGGATTGATAATCGCGAGTTAGAAGAACGAAGCAAAGGTATTATTGTAGATGATGCTAACGTTGAGGTTAAAAAGAGCCTAAAGAATTTCTAAAAAATATGGTCACAGGGACAATACATGCGGACACAGCAGACTTGGTTATAGATGCTTTAAAAGCAATTGTTGGCCACGTCTATCAATATGCTTATTTGATTACAATGCTCGGCATAAAGAAGATTATTGTTGCTGTAAATAAAATTGACTGTTTACTCTACAATAAGAGTAGATTTGTAAGTCGTGCAGATGAGATAAAAAAACCTTTCGAAGAACTGCATGCAGAAGTTACAGCTATCATACTAATTTCTGCGAGATACGGCGACAATGTTGTCGTAAAAAGCGACAGAATGAAATGGTATACTTCAAGAACATTGGAGGAATCTTTAGAGCGTGTTCATCCAGGGAAAAGTTCGGCTCAACTTCCTTTTCGTTTGGTAGTGTATTGTCCTCATATAACTAAAGGTCGTATTACTATTCTTGGTACGGTAATATCTGGTAAACTTTTTAAAGGGCAACAACTTACTTTTGGTCCTGACCACCATATTACCAAAGTTCTTTCCATAAAAGTGTCGACTGAAGAAAAGGAATCTGTCGAAGCTCCGGCATCGGTATCATTTGCTTTAGAGGATAGCAATAATGTTGAGAGGGGACAAATAGGTTTTGATGTGTCAAGTCCCCCTTTGATTGCGGATTATTTGATTGCACATGCGTTTTGGATAGACGCAAAGCCTATAAACCCTGCTGACGAAGTAGATATTTTGTGTGGCACGCAGTACTGTTCAGGGCAGGTAGAAACGATTTCAGAAATTCAAATACCAGCTTGTTTGGAAACGGATTGTGTCTATACGCGTAAGCTTAATGATTTACAAGCAGCAGATGTCAGAATAAAGTTGAACTCTCCTATATGCGTCGATCCATTCAATGAAATTCCTGGGCTGGGAAGATTTGCCACAATCCAATACAACAGGATTACAGGAGGCGGCGTTCTCGAATAATGTAAAAGGTACAAGACAAGCGGGCTCAATACAAAATCGAGCAGAAAGGAATTGCAAATGTTAGTTCTCACAAGGGAAAAGAATGAGTCGATTATGGTCGGTGATAGTGTCGAAATATCCATTGTAGATGTTCGCGGGAAGAAAGTGCGCTTGGGCATAAGGGCACCACAGGAGATTGCTGTCCACCGCAAAGAAGTTTATGAAACGATTCAACGCGAAAAAGCTGGCAAACGATGCAGGTAATTCTATTGTCCCTGCCTGTCCGACGGTTAATAGAGGATTTGTGAAAAGTTTTAGGTATATTGTATCTATTGGCACTTGACCTTACCCCATTTATTGTACCGCTATGAATTGGAGTATCCACCGTTAAGACCCACAAATTATGATTTTGTGGGTCGTTCGGTTTTCGTGTACCGTAAAAAGTCAGCCAGCACAAAGGGATGCGGTTCGACAGATTGAGCATATCTTCAAGTCCCCTGTATCACCATTGCCAAAATAGGAAAAATTTACCTGACAGTGACGGAATCTGACACCCTCCTTTAATTTTAGGGGGATTTTTAGCTTTTAACCTTATTTTTGTGCGGTTTGGAGGAATTTTCCAGCGTTTTTGGGGCTTAGGCCTGCCTGAGGCGTGTCTGGGTGTGTCGGTTTTGTTATTGAAATAGTCTTTGAATGCGTTACCATAAGTCTTTATTAGTAAACAAGGACGTAATTTTTTACAGGGACGGTAAAAACGATGCGTGTAATCGGCCTGATGAGCGGCACATCTGCTGACGGAGTGGATGTTGTTGTTATTGATCTTAAAAAAAACAAGGTCGATCTGCTGGCATTTGACACATTTGCTTATCCGGCGGCTTTACGGCGAAGTATTCTTGAACTTGGTGAGCAGAAATCCTGCCAGCCAGCCGATATATCCAATCTTAATTTTTTGCTTGGTGAGGTTTTTGGTGAGGCGGCCATCAGGCTATGCAAAAAAAACAGTATAGCACTGAGTACAGTTGATTTGATAGGTTCACACGGCCAAACTATTTATCATAACCCGAAAGGCAATCGTTTCGGCAAACGAATAATCCGCTCTAGTCTTCAGATTGGTGAGCCGTCGGTAATAGCTCATCGCACAGGTATTACAACCGTAGCGGATTTTCGGCCCAGGGATATAGCAGCCAACGGAGAAGGTGCACCTCTGGTTCCTTTTGCTGATTATTTTCTGTTTAGAGATAAAAGACACAGTCGCGCAGTTCAGAATATTGGTGGCATTGCCAATGTAACTTACCTGCCTTCAAGCTGCCTATCGGAGGACATTATTGCTTTCGACACGGGTCCTGGAAATATGATAATCGACCGAATTGCGAATCTTATCAGCCAAGGCAAGTTAAATTACGATAAAGGCGGGAAAATCGCAGCAGAGGGCAAGGTTGATACAAAAATAATTAACGAAATGCTTAGTCATCCGTTTTTCCGCAGGAAGCCTCCGAAATCAACCGGCCGCGAAGAATTCGGCAAAGGATATTGCGATGTATTTTACAAAAAGGCAAAAAATAAATCGCTGTCACCGGAAGACGTTCTCGCCACTGCAACGGCTTTAACTGCCGTAAGCATCGCCACGGCATATCGGCGGTTTCTCCCCCGAATTCCCGATGAAGTTATACTTTGCGGCGGGGGAGCACACAATAAAACTTTAGTCAAGATGTTGCAGCAAAACCTACCAAAAACTACAATTCGACTCAGTGATGATTTTGGAATCAGTTGCGATGCAAAAGAAGCCGTTTCTTTCGCTATTCTGGCATACGCGACTATTAAAGGAATGGCAAATAATGTCCCAAGCGCTACGGGAGCTGATGAGGCGCTGGTTTTAGGGAAAATAACACCTGCATAATGAGAGCAAACAGACCACTTCCAGCCACAGAAAAGCGTAATCGCAGAAGCGATAATATCGATTGCTTATCTACCCTGCAAATAGTTGAGCTTATCAATTCGGAAGATATGCTGGTAGCACCGGCAGTCCAGAAAGAGAGTAAAAAAATCGCAGCGGCGGTCGATATGATAGTGGAACATTTTAAGGATAATGGCCGGTTATTTTATGTTGGGGCGGGCACGAGCGGCAGGCTCGGTGTTTTGGACGCTTCAGAATGTCCACCAACCTTTGGCGTCAGTGGGCGGTTGGTACAGGGTATTATCGCCGGTGGGAAACGGGCATTGGTAAGGGCAATCGAAGGAGCGGAAGATAAGGCAAAAGATGGAGTTAAAGCCATAAACAACAATAAAATTTCCTCCAAAGACGTAGTTGTCGGTATAGCTGCCTGCGGCATGACTCCTTTCGTACAAGCAGCGTTAAAACAAGCTGCGAAAAAAGGCGCAGGGACAATCTTTATAACCTGTTCCCCTCAGTCAGTTAAATATGTTCCGGCAGAAATAATTATTAATCCTGTTGTCGGCCCCGAGGTTATCACCGGCTCAACCAGAATGAAGGCGGGTACAGCAACAAAACTTGTACTCAACACACTTACAACAACCGCTATGATTAAAATGGGGAAGGTCTGTGGGAATCTGATGGTAGATTTGATGGCGACAAATAATAAATTACGCGACCGGTCGCTGCGAATAGTTTCGCAGATGACGGGTCTTTCAAGAACAAAAGCCACCAATCTGCTAAAACGTGCAAGAGGAAAAGTCAAAGCCGCAATTGTAATGCACTTTCGCAAGGTTGGTTTGCAGAATGCTGTCAGGATTCTCAATAAATGCGGCCAATCATTAAGAAAAACCATGAGACCGATTAAATGAATGAATTTGCTTCTGTGCAAAATCTCCGGGGGTATCTGAGCGGAATTGATTTTATAATAGTTTGTTCAGCCATCTTGCTTGTCTTTGTTATTTCATATATTTTTGGGCGCCGGGAAAAAGATACAACGGATTTCTTTCTCGGCAGCAGAAAAATTCCTCCGATTGCTGCTTGCCTGTCCTTTGTCGCGACGGAAGTAAGCGCACTAACGATTGTCGGTATGCCTGCAATTGCTTACAGCGAGAACTGGGAGTATTTGCAGTTCGTCATAGGCTTCTCAGCTGCAAAGATTGCAGTAGCATTTTTGTTCATCCCCGTGTTCTATAAATATAACTGCACGAGCATTTACGAGTTTTTAAGGCACCGTTTCGGCCCTGAGAGCCAGTATGCGGGTTCGATTTTTTTCTTTGTTACGCGTCTGATAGCCGCCGGTGTAAGGCTGTATGCGGCTTGTTTGGGAATCGGTGTTATCTTAGGATGGAATTTGCCGCAAACGTTGTTGGTTTTTACAGTCGTCAGCATCGTTTTCATCGCATTTGGCGGAATAAAAGCTGTAGTCTGGAATGGCGCATATCAGACGATTGTCTTTTTTTCAGCAGGAGTTGCGGTGCTGATATATCTTCTGCTCCATACCCAGGGCGAATTATCTGCCGTTTGGCAGACAGCCAGGCAGGCAGGACGACTAAGCGTCTTTAAGTTTGATTTGAATCTCAACGACCCTACCACTTTCTGGGCCAGTTCTGCTAATGCGTTCTTTCTCGGCTTGGCCGTTTTCGGCACAGACCAGGAACTGGTGCAGCGGCTGCTTACGGTCGGGACCAGAAAGGAAAGCCAGAAGACGATTATTCTGACGATATTGACGGTACTTCCAATTACTTGTGTATATCTGGGAATCGGGACCTTGCTTTACGTATTCTTTCAGCAGAACCCCAGTGTGCCAGGGCCGGACAGAGCCAAGGAAGTTTTTTCATACTTTACAGCAAATTTTCTGCCGCCGGGATTAAAAGGATTGCTGCTTTCAGCAATAATATTGGCAAGTATCGATTCGCCGTTAAGCTCTCTCAGTTCGTCTTTTGTAACGGATATTTACCGTCCTCTTATAAAAAGGAACGCAACAGAAAAGCATTACCTGTTTATCTCACGAACAGGCGTGATAGTCTTCGGTTTGATTTTAGCGATTATTGCCTTGGCCTGTGAGCCGGTGGAAAACATTCTTTGGTTTGCATTTGAAATATTTTCAGTGACCGGCGGAGCAATGCTGGGTGTCTTTCTGCTCGGTGTACTGACAAAAAGAAAAATTAATGTCGGCAATGTGGCAGGTATGATTATTACTACTTTATGTATGGCCGCACTTTTACTCTTAAGCTATGCAGGGTGTATCAACCTTGCGTGGAGCTGGCTGATAGTCTTGGGGACGGCAATGATGTTTTCCCTCGGTTATATTTTCAGCTATTTTGCAATACCATCTCCTAAAATGTGAAAACTCATCCGAAGGTGAGCTGCTGCAATGTGACGGGTATTCAGTGTCTCCTGGCCTTCATATGCTTCCCCCGCTATTTTGTAAGTATAGTGAAGCCAGTCGGTTACGACTGGTTTTTTGCTGCGCATTGAGCAGAAATTTCAGCCGAGGCGTAGTGTTAACTTGTCCGGATGTATCGGTTTTAGCGGCGTGTTGGAAAAATTCAACATTGATTTATTCCGAAAACTATTTTAAAGTCCATCCATGATTAAAATGTGTAATAAACGAGGGCAGAATTTCTAACAGGGACAATACCAGTTTTTCTTGACTATCTTAGGTGCAGATGGGTAAAATGTTAGTCACTCTCAGCATTTCGATTTTAAAAGTTGCGAGAATTAATTCTATTCAGGTAAAGATTGCATTATAAAAAGGAGGATTGCAAATGTTGAAAAAATCACTTTATCTTGCGGCGTTTAGTCTATTATTGGTTGCGCTGATAAAAGATTCCTTGTTGGCAGATGCGGGTCCACAGCATCAGGTAAGACAAAGTCGGCCAATCCAGCTCGGCACAAGCGGTGGAGATATCAATGATATTAGTTCGATGTACTGCTGCAGCGGGACTCTTGGCGCATTAGTGGAGGATGGCAGTTTTCAGTATGTTCTGAGTAATAATCACGTGTTGGCACGCACAAACATTGGCACATTAGGTGAAGGAATAATCCAGCCAGGCCTTATCGACCAGTATTGTGCCAAAAACATGGCTGACATTGTAGCGAATCTCAGCGATTTTGTCGCAATCAGGTTTAAAGCGAAAAAGCCCATACCATTAAATGAGATTGATGCTGCGATTGCTCAAGTGGTACCAGGTGCGGTGGAACCTAACGGAGCAGTCCTTGATGTGGGGCTAATTTCACCGGAAACAGCCGAGGCAGTACTCGGCCAAGCTGTCAAGAAAAGCGGAAGAACTACAGGTCTTACAACAGGAATTATTCAGGGCATTGACGTTACTGTGGATGTGGCGTATACGAGAGAATGCGGCATGGGAGGGATTCAAGTAGCACGGTTCATAAATCAGATTGTCATAGGCCCTGCCGGTTTTTGCGCAGGTGGTGACAGCGGCTCACTTATTGTTGAAGATGCAGCCTCCAATCCTCGCGCTATAGGATTATTGTTTGCCGGCAGCCCTACCATTACTCTTGCCAATCCCATAAATGCGGTCCTCAGTGCTTTTGGAGTTACTATGGCGGGCGGAGTGCCGCCTGCGCCAAAACCCACAGGAACTATAACAGGCACAGTTACCCGCAGCACGGATGGAAGTCCGATAGAGGGAGCTAAAGTTGCAGTGGATACCGGTGAATCAGTAGCGACAGAGCCCAATGGAATGTATCTTATTACCGGCGTCGTTATTGGCAATCATTCGGTAAATGTATCTGCTGACGATTTCAAAGCACAGACCAAGACAGCAACAGTTTATGAGGGCCAGAATACTGTTGTGAACTTTAGCTTAAGACCCAGTAAAGCGCGAGGCAAAGCGCTTGGGCATGCTGCGATTGACCATGCAAAACAAGTAAAAAAACAGCATGAGCAGGAGATTTTCCAAGTCAGTGGTGTTGTGGGTACTGGTGTCGGTTTGTCCGAGACGGGTCAGCCGGTTATCGATATTTATTTTAAAGACGACCTGGCTAAATCTCGCGCACAAATCCCAGGTGTACTTGATGATGTACCTGTCCGGGCAACAGTAACTGGTCAATTTGAAGCTTTCTAATTTAGCGAAAGTTCGTCGTAGTATATAAAACTTGTCCGAAGCTAAATAACCTTGCAGCTTGTCAGGGCGTGTCGGTTTTATTCGTATTTCCGGCAGCAATGTGCTGCTCCTGCTATTGAGAGCAGCGGCAATGAAGTAGTTGGCCACAGGGGGTTTGAGTTTTTGACATTGGATTTCAGTTTTGATAGTGTCGGCTGGAAGATAAATAGCGCAAGAGGAAACAATTGTATGGAGTTAGATGCGCAGGATAGAACGGCTATTGATAAGATAACCAAACTGTCTTTGGATAAAGGTGTAAATGTAAAAGGAGGCAGAGTCAGAAGAACATCATCTCGGTTTTGTCTTGGCGTTGAACACGGCGATTACAACGGTACCGAATTGTTCGGTGTCGGGGCAGATAGATTTATCTGGCTGGCATACCGTCCTAATGGCCGGAAGCGAATAAGATTATTCAGCGGAAATTTTCCGGACGAGGGTATTATTGAATTCAATCTCGGCAGAGTTCCTGAACCGAAGTCGAATTCTATAGCTAATACATGGGGGCGATTTCCGTATGGGATCGAATATATCTTAAGACGGGAAGGTTTCAAACTGCAGCAGGGCATTGACGGCATTATTTATGGAGATATACCCGGTGGCGGCATGTCTCGCTCGGCGTCGCTTGCTTTGAATCTTATGCTGTCGCTGCTTGATGCTAATGGCATTGAAATTGAAAATAAACTCAAGATTGTCGATATGGCGCAGGCGGTGGAGAACGATTATATCGGTTCACCGTGCGGCCAGCTCGACCAGATTATTATATTGTTTTCGCGTGAAGGTATGGGGACACATTATAATCCCAAAAATAGGGCTATAAATTATGTACCTCTTGGCGCATCGGTTCGTGATTTCCGCATTATTGTTATGGACACTGGAACGTCCAGAGCCGGCCTGGAAAAATCGACTTATAAGATACGCAGAGCGGAATGCGAAAAATTTGTTTCTATTCTTAATAAGGCGGGCTATGGAATCGAGTATCTGGCTGATATTAAAGACAAAACCGTTTATGATAAAATTCTGGCGCAGTTTGCCGGCAAATATCCTGATTTGTGTGACCGGCTCAAATATATCTTTTTTGCCCAGCAGAGATTTTACCGGATGCTCGATGCGTGGAAGTCCGGTGATATTGAAACAGTCGGCAGCGTATTCCGGCAGGATGGTATCGGGCTGCGGGACGATTATAAAATATCGGGCCCGGAACTTGAAACAATGTGTGATATTGCGCGCACGGTTCCGGGTGTTTGCGGTGAAAGAATGCTCGGTGGCGGCGATAAGGGAGCAGCAGGAGCTTTGGTATGGGCTGACAGTGTCGATGTACTAAAACGGGCAGTTGATACTGCTTACCCTCGCATCTATCCGCAATATCGGGACAAATACGCTGTTCATATCTGCAAAGTAGTTCAAGGCGTAAAAGTTTATGATGGTTTATTGGAATAATATGGCTGGGTACATAAAAACTCATCTGAAGCTAAGTTTCTAAAAAATCCGGCTGACATATGGGTTTTCCGGGTTTTCATATGTTGCCTGCGAACCGCGAATTACTAACTCTAAACCGAAAAAGAACAACGATGTCATAAATCTGCTATAATAAGAATGCGCATTAGACTTTAATATCGGTGCCATAGAGTGAATGAATTAAAGGTCCAATGTCAGTTATGCCCGAAGCAATGCCTGATGAAGTCGGGTCAAAGCGGGGACTGCCGGGTAAGAATCAACGTTGACGGTGTGTTGCGGACGGTGGTTTACGGCTATCCCTGCTCGATTCATATAGACCCGATTGAGAAAAAGCCATTTTTCCATTTTTTGCCGGGCACAACAGCCCTTTCGCTGGCGACGGTGGGGTGCAATCTGCATTGTTTGAACTGCCAGAACTGGGAAATCTCGCAGACTAATCCGGAACAAAGCGAGGTGGTATTTTGTCCGCCCGAAAAACTTGTCTCGCTGGCGAAGGAAAACAACTGTGCTTCAATTGCGTACACATATACCGACCCAATTGTCTATTATGAATATACCTACGATACTTCTAAATTGGCTCGCAAGGCAGGTCTGCGGAATGTTCTTGTTACGGCCGGCTATGCGAACCCGCAGCCATGGAAGGAACTGCTCAAGGTTGTTGACGCGGCGACGATAGATTTGAAGGGAATCACGGAGGAGTTTTACAGGAATATTTGTTCTGCGACGCTGAAACCGATTCAGGATAATCTTGTTGCGACCAAGGCGAGCGGTGTGGAGCTGGAAGTTTCCAATTTGATTATTCCGACGCTTAACGACAAAACTGAGGACATCCGCGAGCTTGTCCGCTGGATTAAGGCAAATCTTGGCGGTGATACACCTTTACATTTTCTGGGGTTTTTCCCCCGATACAAGATGCGTCATCTGCCGCCTACTTCCGCGGAAACGCTCGAAACGGCTCACGAAATTGCGGTGGCCGAGGGGATGCAATGCGTATATATAGGAAATATTATGAGCAGGCAGGGGCAAAACACGTATTGTCCCGGCTGTAAGAATCTTCTTATTGAGAGGAGTGGGTATATAGTGCTTCAATGTCGTGTGAAGGACGGCTGTTGCCCCGATTGCGGAAAGGCGATTTACGGAGTCTGGAAATGACGCGAAGGAAATTTATTAAATATGCTGCCGAAACGGCTGTTGCGATTGTCGCGGGAGCGTGGATGCTGGTTGAGAAAACTGCGGCGCGAGTTTTCGTTCGCGCGGAGCGAATTGGGAAATACCCGGGGAAAGTGAAATCACTGTCAGGTATTAATACTCAAGGCAGATGGAGCGGCTGATATGAACAAACAAGCGTACCAGAAACTTTTCGTGGTGGTTTTGACGGGCGTATTAGCGGTGGTCCTTTTCACGTATTTGCGCGGGCCGAATGTTGAGCGGTGTACAATTTCTGCGAGGGAAATGTCACCGGCAAAAACGGAGGTGCCTGCGGCGCCTATGAAGGGAAATGAGATAATTCTGGAGTCGGGGCTTTCGGGCAAGTGGTATCCGGCGGACGGCAACGCGTTGCGCAAACAGGTCACGGAGCTTTTTCAAAAAACGAATGTCAATTCTTCGGACAGCTGCCTAGGGTTGATTTTACCGCATGCTGGTTATCAGTACTCCGGAGGTGTTGCTGCAATGGGGCTGCAAAGCTTAGGTAAAAAATACAAACGCATTATAGTTATTGGCTCATCGCACTATGTGTTTATGGAGGATGTGTTAAGTGTTCCGCGGGCAACTGTCTATCAGACGCCGCTGGGTGAAGTGCCGTTGGACGTGGAATTTATAAATAAGCTTTTAAGTTATCCGATGTTTCAAGCAGTCTGGCAGGTAAATCAGTACGAGCACAGCACACAGATAGAAATTCCGCTGTTGCAATGCGTGCAAAACGACTTCAAGCTTGTGCCTATTATTACTGGCAGTTGTTTGCCCCAGACAGTTTCTAAGGTCGCTGCAATTCTCAAGAATCTGATTGACCGGGACACACTGGTAATTGCAAGCTCTGATTTTGTGCATTATGGGCCGAACTATAATTATATTCCCTTTAAAGAGAACATCCCGGAACAGTTAAGGAAGCTTGATATGGGGGCGTATGATTACATCGCGAAGCTGGACAGCAATGGTTTTTTGAAATACAGGTCAGACACCGGCGCAACAATATGCGGCTATATTCCGATTGCGATATTGCTTTCGATGATGGATAAAAATATTGAGGCGAAGCTGATAAAATACGACACCAGCGGCGCAATCATGGGTGATTATTCCAATTCGGTCAGTTATCTTGCAATCGCGTTTTACGGCACGTGGGACATTGGTGCAGAAGTTCAACCGGAGGTAAATTCCGAACTGACCGCAGCGGAAGAAAAACAGCTTTTGGCGCTGGCAAGAAAATCGATAGTGTATTTTCTCGACAATCAGGATGTGCCGGAGCTATCCGATTTAAATATCACGGTCGATGACACTTTAAAAATTCCGCGTGCGGCATTTGTTACGCTTAACAAAATTGTGAAGACAAATCTGGTGGGGCCTCGCAAAAACACGGAGCTAAGAGGCTGTATCGGTGATATTTTGCCGAGAATGCCTTTGTATAAATCGGTCATGCACAATGCGATAAATGCCGCCATTAACGACAGACGATTTTATCCGGTAAGTAGGAATGAGCTTGATGACATCGAAATTGAAATATCAGTTCTGACTGTTCCCAGATACATCAGTTCACCGAATGAAATACGAATCGGCGTTGACGGGGTCATTCTCGACAAGGACGGGTATTCTGCGGTATTTCTGCCGCAGGTTGCGCCGGAGCAAGGCTGGGATGTTGACGAGATGCTGACAAATCTGGCATTAAAAGCCGGCCTTGGAGCGGATGCTTGGAAGCAGGGCGCAAGTTTTAAGGTTTTTCAGGCAGTTGTTTTCGGTGAGAACCAGTAATGAGATTTGGGCGCGGATTTGTATTGTTCAGTTACGGCCTGTTCACTATAGCAGCCCAGAGTCTTTTGTTTCGTGAGTTCGTCACGACCTTCGAGGGCAACGATATAACAGTGGGGCTGTTTTTCGCATCGTGGTTTTTGTGGATAGGCATGGGTGCGTGGCTCATTTACAAATCGAAAAATTTCCCCAACAGGCTGCTGCAGCATATCGAAATTTTATTTTTATTTTATATACCGGCGTTTATTCTGCAATTTTTTCTGATTGTACGCGCCCGCGAAATCGCCGGTATCGCATCATATCAACTGCTGTCGATTCGAACTATTGTTCTTTTATCAATACTGGTCAACGCGCCCGTCAGTCTCATTACCGGCATGTTTTTCCCACTGGCGTGCCGGTGGGTCGAGCAGGAGCACAGATTTCCTGTTTCGTATGTTTATATTATCGAAGCGGCGGGTTCTCTTTTCGGCGGGTTCGGCGCCACCATCCTGCTTGCTATTGGTGTAAATTCCATCACGATTTTCGTTTGTCTTGCACTTATTCTGTCACTGTCGGTACTTTCCGTTGAACTTGGCAAAATTAAAATCCAGCAGGGGACAGGTGTGTTAAGAATTCTTCCGGCATCTTTAATTTCAATTTGCATTTTGATTTTCCTGGCTGCCGGCGCTGACAAAAATCTGAATCGTTTTGTTCAGGTTATGAAATGGAGCAGGCTGCTGCCGAAAGAGGCATTTACCGGTTCCTTCCGGACTGCCCAGGCAGAATATCTTTATGGACAATACCAGGGGCAGTGGATAGCGGTTCGTGAGGCAAGTACCTGTGAAGTATTGCCGAATAAAAATTCAACTGGGCGAATAGCAGCGATAGTCCTGTCGCAAAATCCGGAAGCCAAAAAAATTCTGGTTATTGGGTCGGGTCTTGGACTCTGCTATGATTTTCTGAGTCTGCCGCAGATTGAACGGGTGACATGGGCGCATTGTGACAGCGAATATACAAGGGAGGTTGAGAGATTTCTTCCCGCTGAATTTAAGGTCACCGATGGCAGGCTTGTTCGTGCAGATGGTGACATTCGTTCGCTGCTTGCTCAGGAAAAACGCTATTACGATATAGCGATAATCAATCTGCCTGAGGCGACAAGCGCCGTTTTGAACCGCTATTACACGGTCGAATTCTATAATCAGCTTAAAAGTTGTTTTGGAAAAAGCGGTGTGCTGGCGGTACGTGTTGCCGGTGGTGAAAATATTATGGGCACGGAGCTCGTTAATCTCGGCGCTTCAACGAAACTTACACTGGAAAAGGTTTTCTCGCACATTATTTTGGCCCCGGGGGAGGACACGTGGTTCGTGGCATCAGATTCGAACAGCCTGACCGGTCAGCCGGGTATGTTGGCCGACAACTTCGCGAAGATAAAAAATTCCCAAAATATATTTGTCTCGCAGGGGCTGCTTAGTGTTTATCTGCCGGACCGTGCGGCCACAGCGATGGAAAACTACGCTGGTGCTGATCTGCCGCAACGGCTGCTGATTAATCGCGATTCCAAACCGCTTACCAGTTTATACAGCCTGCTGCTGGCCGCGAAACAATCGGGTTCACCTGTAACAAAGTTGGTTAAACATCTTGCTCTGGCAGGGGTGGTAGTTTTCCTTGTCCCGATTTTTGTTTTTGTTGTTTTGCAGATTGCGTATATTCTGAAAAATCGCGAGAAGGAAGGCAAATCGAGTTTTGACAGCAGCTTTCTGGTTTTTTCCGCAGGCTCAGTTGGAATCGGTGCGGTGATTGTACTGATGTATTTATATCAGACTCGCTTCGGTTCGCTTTATCTTCACGTCGGTGTTATATCCTCAATATTTATGATTGGCTTAACCGCGGGTGCGGCACTGACGAAATACCTGCGATTTAAGGCGGAATCGCTTATTTTCGCGTTAATACTTATCCATATAGTTGTGCTTGGTGTAATCGTTCAATGGCCGATTGAGAAATGGTCACATCCAGCGTTCGCTGCGGCGTTTTTTCTTTGTGGTTTTTGCACCGGTGGTTATTTCCCGCTGGCCGCAAACAGGCTCAGAGACGATGGTTTTGAGACAGGGTTAGCTGGCGGCAAACTTGAGATGGCCGACCATATCGGTGCAGCGACAGGAGGGTTGGTGACAGGACTTGCACTTATTCCGGTGCTGGGAGCAAAGGGAGCGATGTTTGTGTTTATTGTTCTTATTCAAGCCAACATTGCCGCTGCCGTACTAAAAATATACAAGCCTGAAAAACAATCTTTTGCTGCTGAGCCTGTTTTCAATCCAAGAAGACTTGGGTTTATTCTGTTTGGTGTTGCGGCTTCTGTAGCCATCTGCTCGAATCTACTTGTTGCGGCCGGCAGTAATTTGCGTCCCAACCTGCCGCAATATGCGGCGAAGATATTGGCTGGTAGCAAGTATATTGAAAAGGTTTCAGTATCTTTGACCGGCGACAAAAAAATAAATTACTATAAAGTTTATGAAACTAAAAACGAGCTGAGCGGATATATTTTAAGTTCGCAGGATTTTGCGCCGCAGGTGCGAGGTTTTGGGGGCAGTATGAATCTTGCGGTGTATGTAGATGGGCGGGGCAAATTAATTGATTTTAATATCCTGCGTTCGAATGAGACGCCGTCGTATTTAGGGCTTTTGAGCAGATGGCGTGACAATTTGAAACGGCGGGAACTTTTCCAGCCTCAGCCATTCGCGGGCGTCGATGCTGTTACCGGTGCGACGATAAGCTCCAAAGCAGTTCTTTCATCACTGGAGCTTTCGGGGCAAAGATTTGCAGGCGAAATTCTGAAACAATCTGTGAAAGCCGGGGAACAATCTTACCGAGCTGCGTACCTGCCGGACCGGACTGCCATATATCTGATAACCGCTGTTGCGCTTACTTTGACGGTTGTCTATTACGGCCAATTTTGGAGCAGGATGATGGTCCTTGTATTTAATCTGATTGTCGGCGGGATTGTTCTCAACGCTCAATATTCGAGTGAGCAGATAGCAACGATACTATCTTTTCAGATGCCGACATTGGCTTTGACAGGGACATTTCTGCTGGTTATTGGTGTGCCGCTTTTGGCATTATTTTTCGGCAATATTTACTGCGGCTATATATGTCCCTTTGGGGCAGCACAGGAACTCGTTAGTTATATTGTCCCTGACAAATTTAAACAGTTGATGCCTGCGGGAAAAATGCAAAAGGCGAGGTTCGTAAAATACATTGTGCTTTTTGCGCTAATAATGTTCTTCTTTGTTTCGCGCAGCAGGGAGACGCTTGCCTCCGACCTGCTGATAGGAGTGTTCAATTTCCGGTTTTTAAACGTTCAGTCGTTCGTTTATATAACAATAGCAATAGTTTTGGCAGGTTCGCTTTTTTATACTCGTTTCTGGTGTCGTTATTTGTGTCCAGCCGGAGCGTTTCTTTCGCTGTTCAATAATTTTGTACTGCTGAAACGCTATCTGCCGCGCAAGCATTTTTCAAAATGCGAATTTGGCCTTAGCGCAAAAGACAACATGGATTGCATTTATTGCGACAGATGCCGTTATATTCCGCAGACAATTTTCCCACAGGTTAATTTGAACGAACAGCATTGCGGGATTATATCTTTGTCGAAGTATTTTGTTTTGCTTGTATCAGCAATTGCATTGCTCGCATCTGTTGCCTCGGTAAATAAGTTTTTGGATAGTTTCTCTATCAGCGACCAATACTCGGCGACTTTCACTGCCTCTGCGGGTCAGCCACGCGACGTTGATTTACAACAGATTCGCGCAATGATTAAGGAAAAGAGATTGTCGGACCGCGAGGCTGAATATTACAACAAAGCGGAATAATCGCAGCCGGTGCCAGAAGGGATACGAACTTCTAAGGCGCTATTGCTCCCCAAATCGCACTCCGTAACATATAAAAGTTCAACTGAAGTTGAGTTTGTAGAAAGTTGGCCGCCTCTTCTTCAGTTCTCCATATGCCGCCCCCGCTGTTTTGTAACTATAGTGAAGCCAGCCGGTTACGACTGGTTTTTTTTATTTCCCAGCGAACTGAAATTTCCGCTTAGGCTTGCCGGCGGGTTACAAAAATTCCGATATTGATTTATTCCGAAAACTATTTTAAAGTCTGTCCGGAATTGAATGGGCAGAATTAATCTAAAATCATATAACATTCGAGAAAAGGAAAAGGTATGAATAAGAAAATAAAAATTATGCCGTGTCTTGATATGCGCAATGGACGTGTGGTAAAGGGTGTGCATTTCGTGAATATTCGCGATGCCGGTGACCCTGTTGAATGTGCGAAGGCATATTGTCAGGCTGGGGCAGATGAAATTGCGCTGCTCGATATTACGGCGACGATTGAAAATCGGCCGACAATGCTGGATGTAGTTAAAAGGGTGGCGGAAGTTACGACTGTGCCTTTCACCGTGGGAGGTGGTATTGCGGATTTAAAAATTGCCAGAGATGTTTTGAAGGCAGGAGCGAATAAAATCTCTACCAGCAGTGCAGCATTTCGGAACCCTGATATTATCAGACAAATGGTAAAGGAGTTTGGGGCTGACAAGGTTACGGTGGCTGTAGATGTAGATGTGAATGAGAAGCTGCCATCGGGATACGAAGTTTATATTGACGGCGGGAGGACTGCGACCGGTTTCGATGCGATTGAATGGGCAAAAAAGGTTGATTCGTTCGGAATAAAAACAATTCTTCCTACGAGCAAAGCAGGCGACGGTGCCAAAACCGGTTATGATTTGCCTGTTATAAAGGCGATGGCTGATACGACCAACGCTGAAATTGTTGCTTCAGGAGGTGCGGGCAAACTTGAGCATTTCTATGAGGCCGTGGAAGCAGGTGCGACCATACTTCTGGCAGCATCCGTATTTCATTTTAATATTATCTCGATTGGGCAGCTCAAGAAGTATCTTAAGCAAAAGGGTGTGAATATAATAGAGTAAATCAAAAAACCAGATTGAAACAACAGTGGATTGAAGGGAAAAGTGCTTTCTGCAGAGATAAAGACGACGTAGTATGTAAAAACTCTCCCGAAGCTAAAGATGTGCCATATAAGGCATATCTTTAGGTGTTCATATGCTTGCCCACCTATTAAGCTACTTAAGGATGGTTCTCCACCCTTACAGCGTCTGTGGGGTTTTGTCCTATCATAAAATCATGTTTTGACCGATATGAAATTTTTTATTTTCGTTTAGACTATACCTAAAAGCGTACCACTTGCTTATTGGCAAAGTGTGCAATTAACATAAAAGAAAACGATATTGAAAGGGGGTTAAAAATGGCAAAGGTTTTAGTGGTCTCAATTCTGTCAGTCTTGTTGTGCCTTACATTTGGCTGCGCATATTGGTATCAGCCGGCCAAAAGCTTCGACCAGTGTGACCAAGACCTGCAACAGTGTTATGAGGAACTGCAAAAGTATGCGGATATGAACAGCATTGGCTGCTATGAAGTGGACTTCGTGAAGGATTGTATGAGACAGAAGGGATATGAGCTGAGTTGTGAAAATGCTCTGCCGGAAAATGTTAAACGTCGTGACCCGACCGTGGATTCATTTTGGGTCTTAGCGGGTGTTTCTGGTACCATGGAATGATGGTATAATACCGGATTAATAAGTAAGTTACGCAGAACTTTCGATAGAGAGATAATCTCCTGCGAAGCGGGAGGTTATCTCTTTTTTCATTTCTTTTAATTTAACTACCTAAGCCTCATTTTGAGCGAAATAAATTGTTTTAATTGCTTGAAAAATATTTCACCGGCTACTATAGTCTCAGGAAACAAGGGCAGACATCCACGAAGAACGGAGGAAAGTCTCTATCAGGATAAGTAAGGAGGCAAGGACGATGGAGCGACAGGAAGTTACACAAAATCCCACCGAGGTAGGTCCTACGGCAGATAACAGGTTTGTGCCAACATGCAATAAATGCGGGGAAAAACATTGGCCATTTCATCCATTAGTACCTTGCGTTAATTTCAAAAAAGCCAAAGTAAAAGCGAAGGAAGAGAAAAAAGCCATTGCGGAAGCACATCGCAAAGCCGAGGCTGAGGCAAGAGCCAAGGTTGCGGCTGAAAAAAATGCCGTAATAGAAGCTCGAGAGCGAGCAAAATACGAATCGCGATTAAGGGCTGACGCTGAAAGACAGATAGAGGCCGCTGTCGAACGTATAACCTCGCTTGAGCAGCAATTACAGGTTGAAATTGAGGCAAGGCGTAAAGCGGAATCCGGATACGAATCCGAACGCAAGACCGGTATAAAAGCACAGCAGGCACTGGAAGACTCTCGCGGTACCATTCAGGACCTTGAAGCGAGGTTGCGATTTGAATCGGAGCAGAAAACCAAGGCTCAGGAGCAATTAGAAGTTGTGGCTGAACAGCTTTCGGCAAAAGAGGCTGAAGCTGAAGAAACCGTGAAATCGCTCAATGAGGCCCTGGCGAAAGCTGAGGAGGAAATTCGGTCCGAAGAAACGGTGCGATTTGAAGCCGAACGGAAGATTAACGAACAGGCGGGGGAACTTGCCAGACTCCACAATCATGCTGCAGCGATGACCAAAAGTCATGAAGAGGCACTGGCTCAGGCAAAGCAAAGGGCGGAAAATCTGGCTCGTGAAAAGGCGGAGATTGAGAGCCAGGCCGAAAAGCAAATCAGGTTTTATGCGGAGCAATTAGCTGATGTAAAGGTAAAAAGTGCAGAGGCAATCGCTCAGGTAAAATCCGAACTGGAGGCAAAGGCGAAAAATTATGCCGAGTCGACAGTCAAAACTCAGGCTGAGGCTGCTAAAGCTTTAGCTGCGCAAAAAGAAAAATACGAAGATGAAACTGCTAAGGAAATTTCCCGCATAAGGACGGAGACCTCAAACGAGGTTGCGAGACTGGAAACACTGCTGGAAGGGAAGACAGAAGAGTATCGAGTATGGCAAGAGCGGTCTGAACTTGAGGCTGAATCTGAAAAACAGGCACGTCAGCAGTTAGAGCAGCAACTGCAGGATGCTGCGCAAAAAACGGCACGGCTTGAGGAACAGGTCACACTTAAAACCGAGACCGTACAGAATATAGAATTGCGATTGAAAGAACAGAAGGAATCTTTAACACAGGCACAGAACCAGATTGTATCGTTGACGAAGCAGTTGAGTCAGGCGAAAGTCGATGCTGCGGAGCAGATAGCGTCTGTCAAATCCAATGCTGTTGAGATGGCGGCAAAAATTAAATCGGAGCTTGAGGAAAAGGCGAAAGCTTATGCCGAAGCCGTAGTAAAGGTTCAAGATAAATTTGCCGAGACCTTAGCGACCGAAAGGCGGAATTGGGAAGTTCAAACTGCTGAAGCGTTAGCGGCACAGAAAGAGAAATTAGAAGCTGACATTGCGGAAGAAATTTCACGAATCAGAAAGGGGGTTTCGAACGAGACTGCGAGATTAAAGGAACTGCTTAAAGAAAAGTCGGAGGAGCATCTTGCATTTCGAGAGCAGGCCGAACTTAAGGCGGAGTCTGAAAAACAATCACACCAGCGGTTAGAGCAGCAATTACAGGATTCTGCCGAGCAAATTGCGAGACTTGAGGAGCAGTTAAAGTTTAAAACCGAAGCCGGACATAATGCTGAATTGAAATTGAAAGAGCAGGAGCAGTCTTTAGCTCAAGCTCAGGAACAAGTTGCAGCTTTAATTAAACAATTGGCGCAGACTCAAACCGATGCTGTTGAAAAGGTAGCCCAGGTTAAATCGGAACTGGAGACCAAGGCCAGAGACTATGCTGATGCCATAATCAAGGCAAAGGTCGAAGCTTCGGAAGCACTGGCGAAACAAAAAGAAGAAATGCAAGCCAAAGCCACGAATACTATTGCCGAGATCAAATCCAAGGCTGCGGATGAAATTGCGAAATTGCAATTGCGATTCGATGAAGAAACTAAAGAGTATGAATCTTTGTTGGCTGAAATTGAAGCCAACAATCAGCTTGAGAAGCAGAAAAATGTTGAGATTGAATTGAAGCTTCAGGCTGCCGGTGAAAAAATCGCACAACTCCAGGAGCAACTGAATGCAGAAACGGGCGCTTTACGCGAAACCAAAGATAAGCTTAGAGCGGAGCAGCAGACAAGAGCGGAGACGGAGCAGAAGCTGTGTCAGTACGATGCTATACTTAAGGAGGAACGGTCAAGATTTGCATCGGAGGCCAAAGCGAAGGTTGAGGCGGAGGAAAAGCTCGCAAGATTTGAGGAGGAATTTGAGGCGTTCAGAATAAAGTCTGATGAGGACGTTGAATCATTAAAAGCAGTTTTGGTCAAAACCGAACGAAACCTTGAATCTGAGTCTAAAGTAAAAGAGGTACTTCAGATTCAGCTTCAAACCGAGCAAAACGTCCGCTTGCGGATAGAGCAGGAATTGCGAAGTTATTTAAAGGCATTGGCTACCGCCGAAGAAAAAGCCAATTTTGCAGCCGAGGAACTTATTAAGGCCCAGCAGCTTGCGCAGGCTGAAGCTAAAACACGGTCACAAGCCGAGGAACAGCTTAAACATTTAATCCAGCAGTTGCATCAGGTGGAAACGGAAGCCGACAGTCAAATTGCCGCTGCCAAATCTGAAGCGGCTCAGATAGTCTCGCAAATCAAATCGGAACTTGAAGGAAAATCTCAAGCGTATGCTGAGGCAGTAATAAAAGCAAAGACTGATGCGCAGGAAACAATCGCAGCGGAGAAGGAAAGATGCAAAGCTGAAACCGAAGATGCAATCGCAAAGATAAAGTTGCAGTCCGACGTTGAGGTTAGTAATCTTTGGGCACAGTTGGAGGATAAAGCTTCCGAGCACGCTCGTCTGATTAAGGAAATTGAGTCGAAATTGCAGGCAGAAGTACAATGGCGAGCGAAAGCCGAAGAGAAATTGCGAAATTATAGTGCGGACATCAGAAAAGCGCAGGCCCAGGCCGAGAAAAAGGCCCTTGCGCAAGCCGAAAGCAGGGCCAAAACCATAGCAAAAGCCTGGGTAAAAGGCGAAATAACAGCAAGGAATCAGGCACAGGAAAGGGCTGAATCCGAATTGAAACAAAGAATCGAAGCTGAAAAGCAGCTAAAACTTGCCACTACTCGGCTTTCCAAACTTGAAGAGCAGCTTAAAGTTCAGACTGAAGCGAAAAAGATAGCTGAATTACAAGCGACAGAATTCAGGCAGGAGGTGCTACAGGAACAGCAGCAGGCCAAGGCTTTGGCTGAACAGCTAAACGAGAATAAAGTTGAAACTGCCGGGCAGATTGCGTTGGTTAAATCCGAGCTTGAAGAAAAGGCGAAAGCTTGTGCTGAAGCCATCACCAAGATTCAAGGTCAGGCTGCTGAAGTTTTAGCTGCTGAAAAAGAAAAATGGAATGCTCAAACTGCCGAAGAGTTGGCTGCGCAAAAGGAAGAGTATGAAACAAAGGTCGCAGAAGAAATTTCCAGAATTAGAGCAGAGACTTCGAGTCAGGTGGCGCAGTTACGGGTTTTGTTGGAGGAAAAGGCTCAGGAATACCAGGCATTTCAAAAGCAGGCCGAAGTGAAAGCGGAATCGGAAAAACAGGCACGTTATCTCGTGGAACAGCAGTTGCAGGACTACGGCAAACAAGTTGCACGGCTTGAGGAACAGCTAAGATTTGAGAAAGAAACAGAATATAGCGCAGAGGTACAATTAAAAGAACACAAGCAGGCATTGGCCCTGGCCCAGGAACAGTTCGTATCATTGACCGAGCGGTTGAGTCAGACAAAAGCCGAAGCCGCCGAGCAGATTGCATTGGTTAAATCCGAAGCGGCGGAGGCAATTGCGAAAGTTAAATCCGAGCTTGAGGAAAAGGCGAAAGCTTATGCCGAAGCCATTATGAAGATTCAGGCTCAGGCTGCGGAGACTCTGGATGCTGAAAGACAAAAATGGCAGGCTCAAACTTCCGAAGCGATTGATGAAATAAAGGCCGACGCTGGCCAAGAGGTTTTGATTCTTAAATCGCAGTTTGAAGAGCAAAGACAGCAATACGAATCGTTATTGGAAAAGGCTGAGTCGAAACTAAGCGAGGAACACAGCTTGAAATTGGATAGCGAACAGCAGTTGAAAGACTTGAGTGAAAAACTGGCTCGGCTTGATGAGCAATTGAACTTCCAAGCAGAGGCCAGACAAAAAGCGCAGTTGCAGGCAGAAGAACAAAAACAGCAGGCTTTAGAAGCAGACCAGGAATTTAAGGCCTTGAATGAGCAAATCGTCAGATTTGAGGAACAGTTAAAAGTTCAAGCCGAAGCACGTGCGAAAGCTGAATCTGAGATGGAAGAGCAGAAACAGTCGGCGATTGAGGCTCGCCAGTATGTGCACACTTTGACAAAACAATTCGCTCAAGTCAGAATCGAGGCGGCGGAGACTATCGCGGAGGTCAAAACGCAGCTTGAGAAGAAAGCTGAAGAATATGTTGATTCTGTCACGAAAATTCGGAATGAAGCTGCTGCTGAAATTGCGGCGCAGCGAAATGCCGCAGAAATTCAAGCTGCCCAAATAGCCGAAAAAATTAAATCTGAAACAGCGGACGAAATTGCTATGTTGAAATCCGAGATGAAGGAAAAGGTCCGCGGATATGAAAATATGCTCGCTGAGTCTGCGGAAAAAGACCGGTCAATCAGTCAGGCACGAGAGGAATCGGATAGATTGCTCGGAAGCATGCGACAGGAAATATCGCAGTTTCAAAGTCAATTAAATGCTGCGATACAAACCGGGCGCGAGGCGGAATTGAAACTTGAGCAAAAAGAGCGAAGTATTTCTGAGGCTCGACAGCAGATAGAGATTTTAACGGAACAAATTAACCAGCTTAAGATAGAAACGGCGAATACGGTTGCAAAAGTAAGGGCGGAGCTTGAGCAAAAAGCGATTGAGTACAGTGAAGCGGTTGTGAAAGCGCAGGATAAAGCGATTGAAATGTTTACCGAGGAGCGGAACCGCTGGGCGTCCGAAACCGAGCAAAAAATTGCTGAAGCCTGGACTGATGCTGAAAAGAAGTGCGTGGAGCTGAAATCGCAGCTTGATGAGGAAGTCAACGAATACAAAATGCTGCTGGAACAGGCCTCAGTACAGATTGATGAGGAACGGTGCAGACGAGCTGAGTCTGAAAAACGACTTGATGATTCAAGCGAGTGCATAATCCGTTTTGAAGAACAATTGAATGCTCAAATTGAAGGCAGAAGGGGAGGCGAGCAGCAGATTGCGCAGAACCGCGCGGAATTTGCCGAGAAGGTTCATCAATACGAAACTTTGCTTGAGCAGGCGAAAGCCGAGGTTGAGCGGCGCATTAGTGAATACAAAAATAATTTAGAGCAGATGCAAGGCAAAACCGAATCTGAAATGCGTGCGAGGATGGAAGCGGAACAGAAATTGAAGTTTACAAGCGAACAACTGACCGGACTTAGGCAGAAATTAAAGTCGGCAGCCGAGAAAAAATCGCAGCGCGATATGCAGGCCAAAATGAAGACGGGCACCTGCGAATGCTGCGGCAAAAATAATATCGACCAGGCGGAACTGGTAAAAATTGATTCCGGTCAGCTTTTTTGTCGCGATTGCCTGAGTGCATTAAAAAGCGGCTCGGCGGCCTGAAAATCAGGTTCGGTAGGGGGGGTGTGACAGCCTTTGACGCCCCCTTATACGAAAAAAAGCTATTTAGTAAAAATATGTTGTTGCAATTGCCGATGTGGCTTTAGTATAATACCCAGCAGAGAAAGTCTGTCCGCCTTGTTGCTGGTCGGACTAAATCAGGGTTTTTCGCGTTTACTGCCGGTAAAGTAGATAGTAATGGCATCGTTGAACACGAATATTTTGGCGGCCAAGGAGGGCGTTAACAAAGCCGCGGAAATTTTCAACCAGTACGGGGACTTTATTTACTCGGTCATACGTTTCCAGGCCCGCAAGGAAGCCAATGTAAATGATTTGTTCCAGGATTTTTTTCTTTCGGTCGCCTTCAACCCTCCGCCGGCGGAAGTCCGCAACATTAAAAGCTATTTATACAGGGCGATAACGAACGACATTATCGATGCCGTTCGCAGACTTGATAATTACCATAGTTATGTTCGCCGCTACGCCGACGGCTTCGAATATATTCAGGCCAAAAGTAAACCTGAAAATGTAGCGATGGACGTCGAAGAGACCGGCAGGATGTTTGAAATTATAAGGTCAAAGCTTCCCCGGAGCGAAGCGCAGGCGATTACCCTGCGTTACGGGCACGGCCACGATATCGGTGAAGTGGCGAAAAAAATGAACGTTGACACCAGAACGGTAAGCAGGTATATTTCCGTCGGATTGAATAAAATCCGCAGGTTTTTGAAGGTACAGGAAGCAGGCTGATGGACATCAGAAATACAAGTTCGATATGCGAGCAGGCGAGGCCGCATTATTACGATTTGCTTTTCGGCCGGAATATGGAATTCGTTCCCGACTATATTACGTTTCACGTTCAGCAGTGCTGGTATTGCCAAAAGCAGATAGACGAGCTGGATCGCATCCTGTCGTCTGAGGCGGTCATGGAAGCGGATACCGAACTGACCGATTCCACCGCGATTACCGACGTATTGTGGCTGCATCTGGCCTACGTGGACGAGCCTGTTACCTGTGAAATTGTCAAGCCGTTCCTGCCCGGTATGCTGATTCCGGCCCTCGAGGTCAGGGTGCCGACGCCGATTACGGCGCATATAGATAAATGCGCCCCCTGCGCACACGACCTCGAGCTTTTGCGAAACCTGAAACTCACCCGGCAGCAGTTGCGCCGGCTGAGCGAATTTTTCACGGAAAAGTCCGTTGGCTGCTTGTACGCGGACGCCGAAAAGCAGAAAACGGCGAGGCTCGTCGCCGCCGGTGACTGGGGGAACCTGGACGCCAAGACCCTGCGGCACATGTGCAAATGCCCGATTTGCAGCGGTATGGTCCAGGACCAGCGGCAAAAAATGCTGGAAGACCTGAAGAACCGGAATGGGGACATAATACCCTGCGAGGCGATTTTAGCGGGCGGGTTTTTCGATTTTGTGTTCCCGTACGGCCTTGACCCGACGGACGACCAGTACTCCGGTTTCCGCCGGATATTCGCGTCCCATATCGCGGATTGCCCGGATTGCGTTTCGAAGATGCAGTTGCTGCACGACCTCGTTTATCAAGTCGTAGAGCGGCCCGATTCCGGCGTCGTTACGGTATTTTCCAAAGAAACGGCCGCTGTTGCCGGCCCGCTCGAAGAGTGCGACATCGCCTACGACGGTTTCCCGATAAAAATCGATGTTGTCCCGCAGACGGAACCGGCGGAACAGCCGCAGGCTGCTGCGGTTGTCAATTTCGCCAAGATGGCCAAAAAGCGAAAACGTCTTTCCCTGAGCTTCAAGCTCAAAGCTGGCGTCGCCGCCGCGATATTCCTCGCTGTGGGCCTATCCACCTTCTTCTACCGCACTGCCACCGCGGAACTTACTCCCGGTGAAAAAATGCGCAGCGCCCTGCGGAATACGACAAACATCCATAAGATGCAGTTTGCCCCCGGTAGAGAGAAACCGTTTCAGGAACAGTGGGTATCCCGGAAATCAGGTATTTTTCGGATAGTAGATAAAAGATATTCAGCTATTTACGATATTCATAAGAAAATCGCCAAAACCAAATATTTCGACACGGGAGAAGTAGAGATACGGTCTCTCGCCGGTGAGGATTTGGCGGTCGCAAAAAAGAACATCATGGGGGAGACACTGCATCAATTTTTGACTGATACAAGGATGACCGAATGGAGCCAACTGAATAGTGCAGATTTACCGGATATTCCTGCTGGTGTCGAGGTGTATGAGCGGAACTGGCAAAAAGACTTGTCCGAAGTTTCTCCCGGCCTTGTCGAATTAAATAAATTCCGTATTTTCGTTGACCGCGAAACGTTCCTGCCCCGAAGGACCGAATCCTACTTCAGGCTTTCCGATGAGAACGATTTCAAACTCACTTCATTTTACGTCTATGAATATCCGAGCGACGAGCAGATGGAATCCATTTTGGATTTTGGATTTTAGATTTTGGATTAGAATTTTGGATTGCGCTTCTTTAAGGTTTTTATCGAAGCAACTGTCATCGCGGTTATTTCGTTTGCTTCAGCCATCAAGTTCTGTAGATGCTCTTTAGATGCCATGCCGCTTTCTGTAAGCAGTTCCATCCAGTAAACTGACTCATCCGATTCTTCCTCAACTATGGCAAGCTTGGCGATTATGTCAGCGACAGACCTCGCTCGACAGGCGGAGCGGTAATTGGCGCCTATTGAAGTGCCTGCCCGTAAAAGCTGCCCGCCAAGTACGTCCGCGATTTTATTTTTTGGCAGTTGAGTAACCAGTTTGATAACGTTAATTGCTAAAACTTTCGTCCGCTGTTTGAACATCTCCTCATTCATTTTGGTTTCTCCAAATTATGTGATTTTGTATTTCAATCCAAAATCCAAAATCTAAAATCCAAAATTAGTTGGTTTTCCACCTTATATCCGCATCGCCGGCGGGTTCGCCTTTTGAATCGACGAGCAGGTCGTCGGCGTGCGTCCTCTCGACGTGGCCATCCACGAAGCCGGCATTGACGGTCTTGCCCGGATGGCGCCCTTCGATGGCGTCTTTTTCCTGGCCGGGGAAAATAGGCCTTTGCGAATTGATGGACAGGCCCGGGATGTAGGCGGCATCTCTGATTTTTTTCGCGGTAACGGCGACGGGTGGGTTTTGTGCGGCTTGATACCATTTTATAACGGCGTAGCCGCTGTCAGCTAAGAGCATCGTTTGGCTTGGGCTGCGCACGTCGCTTCGGGATAGGGGCGTTCCTTTGAATTCGGTTTTTGTCAGGCCCGATTCCCTGCATATCGACAGGTTCGCGCCGTAGTTGCCGCAAAGAATGTCTTTTTGAAGCGCTCTGGTTGCAAGGCTTTTTGCGGGACATTTTACGATGCTCGGTTTGTAAGGCGAACCGCCTGAATAGACGTCTATATAATTGAACCACCACCAGGCCGCTGTATCATAGACGGCGTTTCCGGGATAACCGCCGGGAGGCGGGTCGGTCGGCCGCGTGTCGAAGCCGTAGGGAAAACTTTCATTAATACTTTCGTACGCGGCCATCGCGCTAAGAAGCCTGCCTATATTTGCGCTGCAGGCCATCGCTTTGGCGGAATTTCGAGCGTTGTGAATCGCCGGCATCATCATCGCCGTAATCGACAATATGACGACGATGACGACAAGCAGTTCGACGAGAGTGAACCCCGTTAGATAATGCCGGATATTTAAAGTTGCCCGTTTTGTCGCATAATTCCGCAGGTTCGGTTTTATACGCATTTTCAAAATATCTAACGGGGTAAACGCGGAATATTTCATATTTTCTATATTAGCGGCAGGCAAGAACATGTCAAGACGGACAAGAGAGGAATTAATATCAAAAATCAAAATGAAAAAATCAAAAATACATATTAAAATGCAAAAATTTTCCTACTCCTTAAAATTTGCCCCGCACCAATTGAGCGATTATACCTAATTGGTGCGGGAGCAGTTTTTGCTTTTTGATTTTTGCTATTTGATAGGCTTCTACTGGCATGCCCTCATATAAGTGTACGTCCATTCTTCGCTCCACACGCACATCTCGTACTCATTGTCGTATGCACAATAGCAGCTCTTGGACCTCGGCAGGTAGGTTGAACTGCACGAGCCGCTCGACGCCAATTGGCAGCCATATCGCTCGAAGTACCATATGTAGCTTCCGGGGCAAACTGTTCCTACCGGCGGAGTGCACGGTTGTTCACCTGCTGTCTGAATTACCTTTGTGCAGGTAAATCCTAACGCGCCGGCTATGGTTTGGAGTCTGGCGTCCGGAATCGCGGCGAACCCGCCGATAGGCCCGTGGCTTCGCCCCGAGGCGAGCGAGGTTTCGCCGCAGGCGAGTTGTTTTTCAAAAGGCTTGTCGGAAATCAAAATCGCGGCGCATTTCGATAAATCCGTCACGCCGTAAATTTTACCGCTTATCGGGTCGAGCACCCTTACGCCATCGCCGATTTCATCCAGTACGGCAAAATGGTTTTTGTCAGGCAGATGCAGAATTACCCGGCAATTTTTCAAATTCTTAAGAGCTTTTATATCCGCGTCAACCGCGGTGCAGTAAAGGCCTGTATTATTAACAAATTTCTTCATCGCCAAAAGGCTTGTCTGATTGGCGGATTTCGATACCAATGATGCCAATTCTTTATCGCTTAGATTTTTACCGAATTTCGCGGCGACGTATTTTAGAGCGGCCGTTGCGCAGTTGCCCGTCGCGGCAGGGGCCGTTTGATTTGCCCGGCAAAGAGCGGGTTTGTTCAGATTCGTATATTCGACCCTCGCGGCGGGTTTGAAATCTATTTTGAAGGCGTCCACGGGAGGAACTTCGGCGTTTATGTCGGTAATGTCCCACCGGTCGCGCGACAGCAATCTGCCGGTGTTTGCCTCGTATTTTTCAAGCAGAATCGTCCCGGGGACCCAGTTAGCGCCGACCTGACTGTAATTCGAATATTGCTGCAGGGACACCGAACCATCCTGCCTCGTTGTGATGCAGCTTGTTACCGCGTAATCTTTGGCCGGGTCTAATGACAAAACTATTTCGGCGCCGCCGGCCTTGTTAATGGTCAGTTGAATCTGTGTCTGATTATCGACAGTAGTCTCTACGGCGCTTGTATCGGCGGCGGCCAGACCGGCATACGAATAAGCGCCGTAGCCCCACGGAATAACTCCCGCGGTCAGGGGACCGTTGACGGTGTGAGACGTGCTGGTCGTATCGACCGTCGCCTGGTTGATGGGCAGACAGTAGGCGGTGTATTTTCCCCCGTCCCATACGAATATGCGCCTCGCGTTACCCAACAGATTGAACTGGTCCGTCATGTAATTGGCCCGCAGGCTTATTTCCGGCCTTATCGAGTCGTTGCGGCTGGTGACATTGATTTCCCAGTAAAATTTATTTCCGTCATATTTCACAATTACCTGTGAATCCATTGTGAATTCATTGGCCAGTTCGTATCGGACGTTGAACGGAATCGCGCCGGCCGCAAGCGTCTGCAGCTCTTCCGTCAGTTCCCGTTTATTGGTATTGTTGGCATATTCCGTAATTCTCTGACCGATTCTGGCGATAAGCTCGTTTTCGTTCGTTATTTTCGGCGCCTTGTATTCCGAGCGTGCCGCCTCGATTGTACCCGCGGGAATCCACGTTTGTCGCGGCTGGCTTGTCAATTGGCCGAAAAGCTGCAGAATTTCATCCCTGCTCAGGTCTCTGTCCGCGAAGGCCGTGCACGCGGTGAAAAAAGTGAGAACAAATGTTGATAGAATGTACCTCTTCATAATTTTTCCTCCAAATCCGGTTCCTGTATTATTTACGATACACCAAGACGGCGGGGTGGTGTGTCACTATGTATAGACGCTAAGCCTTTTTTGTAATCTGTACAGTGTCAGAAGGCGTCCCTGCCCCTAAAATGTTGATGGCTTTTTTTACCCATTTTAACACCTAAAACCGCACCCTCTAAGGCACGAATGTCTGTTAAAAGGGGGAAAAACCGTTAAATTGCCGTGTCCGCCACAAGGTGGCGAGGCACGCAATTTAAAAATCAATATTCAGTTTTTTTCAGCCAGTAGTCGCAAAACAGCATTAAATCGTCAAAATCCACGTCATTGCTGTCGTCGAGGTCGGCTCCGCCGCATCCGCCCGGACTTTCGCAATCCTGTTGCCACCAGCCTGCCAGTATCGCGTAATCCGCAAAGTTGACTACGGTGTCCTGATAAAAATCTCGTGTGGGGACATGATGGAAGGCAAATACGGAGTTTGGCTCGAATTCTGCCATTTCATCATTCGATGGTTTGTCATAAGTTGTTACGTTGCAGTCGCCGACATCGACGGCGTTATAATCGATTATGTACCAGTCATTTGGTTCCGGTGTTATGCCGCAATAACAATAAAAACCTAAACCGACTTCCTCATCTGCCCAGTCTATAACAACCGCCTCATCACCGGCAGAGGGAAAATGCGAACCTGACCAGTCAAAGGGGTCTTCTATTACGGGGCCTCTGGCGGCCAGTTCCCCATAGCCATAGTAATCCATGCCGATAAAGATGCCGGCGTCCCAGGGTACATTACTATCAGAACTTGCGATAATTGTAAGTTTGGTGTCGACCATAATGTCGCGGTTGTCAAAAAGTGTTGTGCCATCGGCCTCGCATACGCGAAATGAGATAGCGGCGGTGGCCGCTGTGGGTATAACAACAGTGGTAAGGATAACAAGAATTACCAGCTTCTTCATCGCTCCTCCTCTGCTAAACCTTAATTCGTTTTTCCGAGCGCATCAATACCCCTCCAAGTATCCTTGCGCGCAAATGCTACAGAAAATTGAAAGGTACGAGAGATTTCAGGACTTTCCATGTCGCTGATATTTTACATTATATTTTTCTTCGCTATATAAAGCAAAATTACCCCAGCTTGTCAAGGAAAATGTTGGCCGATTGAACGCGTAATAACATTAATTTTTATTTTTTTCGGGTTTTTCACGGATGACGAATTTTTTTAACGGGCCGGACGTAGTTTTTATCATAACTCGTTATGACAAATGGAGTTAATTCTGCTGATAAATTTTTAAAAAAATAATCAACATTTTCGGTTCCGTGTACGCCTTTATGTAAGAACGGTGTGAGTCTGCCCAAGGGAGGTAAGTCGTGGAAACCGAAGCGAGCAGAATTTGCAGGGTCGTCAAGATGTTGACGACTTTACAATCGGGTAAACCTTATAACGCCGAGACTTTAGCCAAGGCTATGAGGATAAGCCGGCGAACGATTTTTCGCGACCTGCGGGATTTGCGAAAGGCCGGTGTGGTAGTTTACTTTGACGAGACCGGCCACCGTTATGTTATACAAAGCACTCCCTTGTGGCCTGTCGGAAGCTTAAATTCTCAGGAAATACTAAGCCTGCTTTTGCTTGTACATAAAGCCAAGGACCACATCCATCTTCCGTTCAACAATCTTGCACTGTTGGCGGCACAAAAAATAGAAAAAGAACTGCCGGAGGAACTCAGGCAATATTGTGACGATATGCTGCGGGACATTTCCGTAAAGGTCTGTCAGCCCGCAAGGACGGACATTCTCGACAAGGTCTTTTTGCAGCTGAGGCAGGCCGTCGTAAAAAAGCAGTCTGTAAAGTTTCATTATTATCTGTATGACGAACAAAATGCTCACGAAATGGAACTGCACCCTTACCATATGGTATACGTTCACAACGCATGGCACGTGATTGGTAAAACAAACGGAGGCGAAATCCGAACTTTTAAACTCGGCCACATGAGTAAGCTTCGTGTGCTTGACAAATTCTTTACCAAAAACAAGTCGTTCAACGTTCATGATTACCTCGGCCGAGCCTGGGCGGCTGAACCGGAAGGGAAGATTTATGAAGTCAAGCTCGAGTTTCAACCCGAGGTTGCCCGCAGCGTAGCAGAGGTGGAATGGCACAAAACGCAGGTAGTCACCTTCGATCCGGACGGCTCGGTGATAGTCGAGTTCCACGTCGATGGTCTCAATGAAATCATTCCGTGGGTGCTAAGCTACGGTGACAAGGTCACGGTCATGGGGCCGGATGTCTTGCGCAAGGAAATCTTAAGAATAAACCGTAGAGCCATTGAGCGAAACCGCACAAGCGGCTTCACGGTAATCGAATAAGTTCACTTTGTCCGGTTCCGGCGAATTCCAGCAGTTCTGACCCTAAGTTTATTGTTCCCCAATTTGTTTTTCCGCTACCAAAAATTTGAAATTTATATAAAATGCTAATCTATTTAATAGCCCAAAAACATGATGGTACAGGAGCAAAATGATGGATAAGTTCGTGAAAAATTATTGGCAGAAAGACCCAGCGTGGCTCGTCGAGGAGGATACGAGGCATCCTGAAAAAATGAATCTTTATGAAGCGCTCTTTGCCCAGGCCAATGGCTTTCTCGGCACACGCGGAACAAATGAGGATATGCCGCAGGCCGGCAGGGCGGGAACATATCTTGCCGGCACTTTCGATAAATCCGAATGTGTCTCAATCGAATGGGTAAATCTGCCGAATCCTTTACCTTTTTACCTTCTGCTCGATGGCCAAAAGGTTGATTTACGAAGCAGCAAAGTGAAATCTCACCGCCGAACTCTTGACCTGAAGCACGGCACAATCGTCCGCGAAACTGTTTTCCAGACCGGCGAAAACCTTACCCGATTTCGCAGCGTCCGTTTCGTTTCCCGTGCCGATACAAATACCGCCGTGATGAAAATAGAAATCACACCATTAAATTACAGCGGCCAAATCAGCGTCGTTACCGAACTTGACGGCAGCACCACAAACGCGTTCGGCAGTTACTTCCCCGATGAAAAAATAAAACATTATTACCTTTGCCAAATCAACGACAACTTCGAACCGCAGTCTTTTATGAAGGTCAAAACCCGCGACAGGGGACAAGCTGTCGGTTTTCTGACCTTTGTTGAGGTTGGTGTTAAAAATTTCCGCAGAATTAAAAAGGTAATCGGAGAAAGACTTACCGAAGAAATTAAACTTGAAGTCAAAAAAGGCAAACCAATAGAATTCGTAAAATACATCACCGTCGCCGATTCGAGAGATTGCCCAGAAGATAAACTTCGCTCCGTACTTGAACCGATTCTCGCTCGTGCCTGCAAAAAAGGTTTCGATACTCTGCTAAAAGAAAATAACACGGCGTGGGAGAAGGCATGGCAGCAGGCCGACGTGGAAGTGAAGACCACCGGCAATGATGATGAGCTTAATTCGCAAATTCGCTTCAATATCTATCAATTGCTTACCAACGGCTCGGAAAAACGCGCTGACCATGGCATCGGAATCAAAGGTTTTACTGGTGAAATGTATCGCGGCCATTATTTTTGGGATACCGAAATGTATATGTTCCCGTTCTATCTTTACAACTTTCCGAAGATAGCCCGTAATCTGCTTGTTTTTCGTCATTCCACTTTACCTAAGGCCAGAGAAAACGCCCGTAATCGCGGCTATAAGGGTGCTCTTTTCGTCTGGGAATCCGACAACCTCGGCAATGAGGGTATCAATCCTGACATCAATCGGGAGACTGGCTTTAAACGCCGCCGCGAGACGCTCGACCAGCTACATATCAATCTCGATGTTCTCTATGCGCTCTTTTCATATTTCCGCGCAACCGAAGACACCGAATTTATGATTAATTACGGTGCGGAAATGCTTATTGAGAACTTTCGCTTCTGGGCGAGCTTCCTCAAATACAATAAGAAAATCGACCGCTACGAAACAATCAACGTCATGGGGCCCGATGAATACCATGCTAATCTAAACAACAACTACTATACAAACTACCTGCTCGGTTTTATTATTCGCCAGTCGCTCGCCTTTCTAAATGTACTGCGAAGCAAAAAAACCGCTACTTACAGAAACATCACCAAAAAACTGAAAATCGCACCTGCAGAACCGAAAAAGTGGAATGACCTCAACGGCAAAATCTATCTGCCACTGTCTAAAGACGGTGTTCTCGAACAATTCAGCGGCTATTTTCAGTTGCGCGATTACAAAATAGACCGTTACAACGAATTCGGCATCCCGATTATCAATGAGCTTGAGCATCTCAAAGACCCATCGCACCCGAAATATACTCCGACGCTGACCCATTATCACGAGGCACTCGTGAAATTCGCCCGTACCGCAACGCTTATCAAACAGGCCGACACCATCCTGCTGTTTAATCTGTTCCCACACGAATTTTCCGAGGATACCAAACGCAAAACTCTTGCTTATTATGAGTCTCGTACGCTACATTATTCATCGTTAAGCCCCGGCGTATATGCCCTCACTGCTGCGAGATTAGGTGAAAAAGAACTGGCGCAAAAACACTGGCATCTTTCGCTGATTATGGACCTCGAAGACGTAAAACACGAATCCGCAAAAGCCCTGCACACCCCAACTTCCGGCGAAGTCTATAGCATTCTTACCACTGGTTTCGCTGGACTATCCCCCAACGGCGACACACTCGAACTTGACTCGCATCTGCCCAAAGGCTGGAAATCTATCTACTTCAAATTCGCATGGAAGGGCTGCATCCTCGATTTCACCGTGACCACAAATCAGGTCATCGTCAAACCCACCGGCAAAAGGAATATTACGCTTTTTATAAAAGGCAAACAGAGTGTAATAAAACCAAACAAAACTTACAGATTTGCCATTTAAAAAAAATATCGTTGCAAGGCCTGTTATTCAGACTGGGGTAGTCTTCTGCATTTTTATTTTTTTACTTTTCCGCCGCAATGCTACGTGTTTCAACCCGTAGAAATTTACTTACCATCCTCGCGGTGGAAGCGGAATTGTTCGCTGTGTAACAGGCTGTGTAACTAAACGTCCGAGGCCTTTCTCATAAGCCGTATCGTCACAGCTTTCGCCGCTCTTTTTCGTTACTTTGAAAATTTCTGTTCGGCCTGTCAGGGTATTCGTTACAGCTAAATAGCAGTCGCCATCGGGACTCATCCCTGAAAAGGCAGCAGTGTAGCCTTCGTTATGTGTCCACAGATATCCTGACACTTTCGTGTTTGTCAGTGAACTCATATTGTCCGCGCCCAAAAGTAGCAGGACAGCCAGCCCTAAAATAAATCCCGTTAACATTTTCATTGTTTTCCCCCTTTCTTTTGAAATTCAGTTTTTAAATATTTCTGCAGGGCAAAATCGTGCCCCCGCCACAAAATCTTTTTATAATATACCACATGCAGCCGCAATTCGACAGTCTAAAATTTTACCTATGTTTGTGCACGATTTTTCACGATTGACGCCGGGGACAGAGGCAATTAGAATAATGTCATCTTTAAAACCTATATTCAAAGGAGTTGGAATATGAGCGGATTGGACTGGATTGTCATAGCAGCGTATTTCGCAATTATTTTGGGGGTAGCGTGGTGGGTAGTTTTAAGAAATAAGGACACCGCCGCTGATTACTTCCTTGCAGGCCGTAACTTAGGATGGTTCCTCGTCGGGGCGTCAATCTTCGCTTCCAACATCGGCTCAGAGCATATCGTCGGCCTTGCCGGTTCCGGCTGCACCGACGGCGTCGCTATGGCCCACTACGAACTGCATGCGTGGTGCCTGCTCGTGCTCGGCTGGGTGATGGTCCCGTTTTATATGCGTTCCAAGGTTTTTACAATGCCCGAATTTCTTGAAAGACGTTTCACCCCGACCGCGCGATGGGTGCTTTCGATAATTTCACTGGTAGCTTACGTTCTTACTAAAATTGCCGTCGGAATTTTCGCCGGCGGCGTTGTTTTCAGCGTCCTTTTGCCCGATGTGCATATTGGTAATCTCGACAGCTTCTGGATTGGTTCAGTACTCGTTATCGTTCTGACCGGCCTTTACACAATTCTCGGCGGTCTCCGTGCCGTCGCCTACAACGACGCGATACAAACTATAATTCTAATTATCGGTTCGGCGCTGCTTACCGTTTTCGGTATAAACGCTCTCGGCGGATGGAGCGAGTTGCGGCACATCTGCGGCGGTGAAATGTTCAATCTCTGGAAACCGCTCGTGCCGCATGGCATCGCAGGCACCTGGGCTCCTGTTAAAGAAGCAGGGCGGATGGCGTGGTATTTCAATGACAATTACCCCTGGCTCGGAATGCTTTTCTGTGCCCCCGTAATCGGCCTGTGGTACTGGTGTACCGACCAGTATATCGTTCAGCGTGCGCTTGGCGCGCCGGGTGAGAAAGAGGCAAGACAGGGCTCCATTTGTGCCGGTTTTCTGAAGCTGCTGCCGGTATTTATTTTCATTATACCCGGTATGATTTGCTTTGCCCTGGCAAGTAGCGGCAAGGTAGCATCCCTCCAGCAGGCCTTCTTTACTCCTGATGGCCAATTGGTTCGTGAGCATTGTCAAAAGGCATTTCCGCTCCTGGTCACAACAATACTGCCCACTGGCGTGCGAGGCATAGTGGTGGCGGGGCTTCTCGCTGCACTTATGAGTTCACTGGCGGGCGTCTTCAACGCTTCTTCAACACTTTTCACAATGGACTTATACAGCAAGTTCAAACCTGGCGCCTCGCAGCATCAGCTTGTCTGGATAGGCCGAATGGCCACAACCATTCTGGTATTGATTGGCCTTTTGTGGATTCCTGTCATTCGAGGCGGAAAAGGTCTCTACGATTACCTGCAGACCATACAGGGGTATCTGGCTCCGCCGATTTTTGTTGTGTTTTTCTTAGGCGTATTTATGAAACGCCTCAACGGTAAAGGCTGCCTGGCCGCCCTGATTGTCGGTTTCATAATGGGACTGGCACGTCTGGCTGTCGATACGCCTGTTAAACTGGTAAAAGGTTTTGCCTACCCTGAAGGGTCGTTGCTGTGGATTGTGAACAATATCTTCTTCCAGTACTACAGCATGCTGATATTGGCGGTGTGCATCATTGTAATGGTGGCGGTCAGCTATATGACCGAACCGCCGGTCGATGAAAGAATCAGGGGACTTACCTACGGAACTCTTACCGCCGAAGACCGGGCAAAATCACGCGCAAGCTGGACGTATAAGGAAGTTCTTGGTTCAGTATTGGTTATGGTTATTATTATTGCTGCCTATCTGTATTTCAGAGGATAAATTCAATAGAAAGAAAGGACATAAAATGAAAAAGACCACATTTGCGGTAATCGTCGGCAACAGAGGTTTTTTCCCCGATATACTGGCAAAGCAGGGACGTAAGGACATTCTGGATGTTCTTAAAAAGAACGGTTACGATGCCATTACCCTATCTATGCAGGACACCAAGTACGGTTCCGTCGAGACCTTCGCCGATGCCAAAAAATGCGCAGAACTTTTTGCGAAAAACAGCTCCCGTATCGACGGCATAATCGTAACGCTGCCCAACTTCGGTGATGAAAAAGGCGTTGCGGAAGTGGTCAAACGCTGTGGTCTCAATGTCCCCATTCTTATTCACGCGGAACCTGACACTGCCGGCAGGATGACCATAGCCGACAGGCGAGATTCTTTCTGCGGTAAAATGAGCGTCTGCAATAATCTCCGCCAGGCAGGTATTCCCTTTACTCTTACAAAGAGCCACACAGTTCAAGTGACTTCCGGCGAATTTAAAAAAGAGCTGGATGATTTCGCTTCGGTCTGCCGGATTATTCGCGGCCTGAAAAACGTCCGCTTTGGCGCAATCGGCGCCCGCACCGGCGCGTTTAATACCGTTCGTTACAGCGAAAAGATTCTGGATCTATCCGGCATCGCTGTTGAAACCATTGACCTTTCCGAAATCCTCGGCAGAGTTGACAGGCTCGCCGACAACGATAGGGCAGTCAAGAACAAGTTAAACTCCATCAAACAATATATAGCGACAACCTCAATCCCCGAAGACAAACTGCTGAAAATGGCCAAGTTCGGCCTTGTCATCGACTGCTGGATTAAAGATAACGAATTGTCAGGTACCGCCATCCAGTGCTGGACAAGTCTGGAGGAATTCTTCGGTATTGTTCCGTGTTCATTAATGAGTATGATGAGCCAGTCTCTGATGCCGAGTGCCTGCGAAGTCGATATTACCGGATTACTGGGAATGTATATTCTGCAAATGGCGAGCGGTTCACCGAGTGCGCTTTTAGACTGGAACAATAATTACGGCGACAATCCCGATAAATGCGTTCTGTTTCATTGCAGCAATGTTCCCAAATCCTTCTTCAAAGATTCCAAAATGGATTATCAGGAAATTATCGCCGGTACCGTCGGCAAAGAAAATACCTACGGCACTGTTGTCGGCAGAATAGTTCCAAACCAGGCCACATTCTGCAGAACGACTACCGATGACGCCTCCGGAATTATCAGCGCCTATGTCGGGCAGGGCGAATTTACCAATGACAAGCTCGATACCTTCGGTGGTTACGGTGTTATGAAAATTGGTAACCTACAGACTCTTTTAAATTACGTTTGTAAAATGGGCTTTGAGCATCATGTAGCCGTGAATCTTTGCCAAAAAGCCGATGCAATTGCCGAAGCTATGAGCAATTACATGGGTTGGGAAGTTTACCGGCACGTATAAGGATTTATTGATTGTTTAAGCGCGGATAATATCAGCTATTTTCATTAGTCTGCTGGTATTATCACGCTCGGCTTCCGCGAGTTTATCAAAAATGAACTTGATGGTTTCCTGCAGTTCCGGAATTACCATATGCTCCAGCACGTTGACCCTCCGTCGTGTCATCTGCAGTTCGGTCGCTAAAAGCCGTACCTGCTTTTCTTTCTCCGCCAGTTCAATCAGTTTGTCCAAAGCTTTTTCAAGAGCCATCAACGCGACATCCAGTTCCCCCGATGTCGTCGCGTACCCATAGCATATAATTTCGCCTGACATCTTCTTCATAAGGTGCGGCACTTTTACATTCATAATGCTCGACAGCTTCACCGCGAGGCTGAATTTTTTTGTCGGAATCTCAAGAGCAGCCTTTATGTCCTGAGGCTCCATTGTTGACCTTGCCATCATAAAGCGCCTGCACATTTCCAGAAGCTGCGCCTCGACCTGCCTTCGCAAAGGCTGAATTTCCCTGGCTATCTTTATCAACTGCCGTGAAATCTCGTCCCGTTTTTCGCTAAGCAGCCGATGTCCCCGAACGGCAAGGCCCACACGCCTGCGTAAATATAGAAGCTGCATCCTTGTTGGATTAACATTCGCCAGCACTTATTTACTCTCCTGTTGCTTTTTCCGAAATCGCGGCATATATTTTTGAATCAGTTTGTCGTCTATACGTTTCAGCTCGGCATTTTCAAACATGCTCAGCAGTTCCCAGCCCAAATCAAGCGTTGTTTCTACCGGCCGGTTCTCATAGTAGCTTTGCGAAATATATCTTTCCTCGAACTGGTCGGCGAAGGTCATATATTTTTTATCTTCTTCCGAAAGGGCGGCCTCGCCCATAATCGTCGCAAGTTCCTGGGCTTCTTTGCCGCGGGCATAAGCTGCGTAAAGCTGGTTGTAAAGGCTGGCGTGGTCTTCGCGGGTCTTTCCTTTGCCGATACCCTTATCCTTCAACCGTGACAAACTCGGCAGGGCATCGACCGGTGGTGAAACTGCCTTACGATGTAGAGACCGCGAAAGAATAATCTGGCCTTCGGTAATATAGCCTGTCAGGTCGGGCACAGGGTGTGTTTTGTCGTCTTCCGGCATCGTAAGTACCGGCACCATCGTAATAGAGCCTTTTTTCCCTTTTATTCTTCCGGCCCTTTCATAAACCGTCGCAAGGTCAGTGTAAAGATATCCGGGATAACCTCTTCGTCCCGGCACCTCTTTTCTCGCTGCGCTGATTTCGCGAAGCGCTTCGCAGTAATTCGTCATATCATTTAGAATCACCAGAACGTGCATGTCCAAGTCAAACGCCAGATATTCCGCCGCAGTAAGTGCGAATCGAGGCGTCGCGATTCGCTCGATGGCCGGGTCATTCGCAAGATTTACAAACATCACCGCCCGCTCGATAGCGCCTGTCGCCTGCAGGTCGTTAATGAAGAATTGTGCTGCCTCGAACGTTATTCCCATTGCGGCGAAAACAACCGCGAATGCTTCACCTTTGCCGAGCACCGTTGCCTGTCTTGCGAGTTGCGCCGTCATATCATCGTGGGGCAGACCAGAACCTGAAAATATCGGCAGTTTCTGCCCTCGCACCAGCGGATTCAGTCCGTCGATTGTCGATATGCCCGTTTGAATAAATTCGTTCGGATAATCGCGGGCGAAAGGATTGATTGGTTTGCCGTTAACATCCAGACGCTTTTCCGCGATGATTGCAGGTCCGTTGTCCTTCGGTTCGCCGATGCCGCTGAAAACCCTTCCCAATATGTCGGGTGAAACCGCAAGTTCCAGAGGCTTGGCCAAAAAGCGGACTGTGCTGTTGCTTACGTCGATGCCGCTCGTACCTTCAAAAACCTGCACAAGCACCTTGTCTTTTTCCACCTGCAGAATCTGTCCGTGCCTGATCGACCCGTCGCCAAGTTCAATATCCACGACGTGCCCGTATTTCGCCTCGCTGACCTGCTCGACCAGCATCAATGGCCCCGCGATACTCGTTACTGTCTGATATTCTTTCAGCATTTCAAACTCCTGATTTTATTTCCGGCTCAAGCCGCCGGTACCTGCAGCGTTTTCATCTGCTTGTCAATGGTTTCGCGTATCTGAGATATTTTCGCGATATCCTGCTGCGGAATATATTTCGCCCTTGCGATTTCCTCACGCACCGGCAGTTTAAATATCTCAGAGGTCTCCACGCCGGTGCCAATCGCCGCCAGCGCCTGGTTATGGAAGTGTAGAATATTCTTGAGCATTTCATACTGCTTGACCATCGAAGTATGAGTATCGACTTCGTGGAACGCGTTCTGGTGCAGAAAGTCTTCACGGATTGAACGGGAAGTTTCAAGCGACAATCTATCGGCAGGCGACAGTGCCTCCGCACCGACCAATCGCACAATTTCCAGAAGCTGGGATTCCTGTTCCAGCAGGCTCATTGCCTTGATAGTCAGCTTATCCATTTCATCGCCCTGGTCTTTGTCCTCAAAGCATTCCTTCATATATTGTTTGTAGAATGAATAACTCGTCAGCCAGTCGATGGCCGGAAAGTGTCTTTGATATGCCAATCTCCCTTGCAACGACCAGAACACCTTGACCACGTGCAATGTCGCCTGCACTACCGAATCCGACAAATCACCGCCCGGCGGGCTTACCGCACCGATTACTGACAACGCGCCTTCCCGTTTCGGGTTGCCGGTGCACTGCACCCGGCCAGCTCTTTCATAGAACGCCGCTATTCGCGCACCGAGATACGCGGGATAACCTTCTTCAGCGGGCATTTCCTCAAGACGAGTCGATATTTCACGCATTGCTTCCGCCCATCGGCTTGTACTGTCGGCCATCAGAGCAACCGTATAACCCATATCGCGGAAATATTCCGCTATGGTAATTCCAGTATAAACCGATGCCTCACGGGCGGCTACAGGCATATTCGACGTGTTCGCAATCATTACCGAACGCTTCATCAAAGGTTCACCTGACCGCGGGTCCTTCAACTCCGGGAACTCAATCAGCACGTCAGTCATTTCGTTACCGCGTTCACCGCAGCCGACATAAACCACAATGTCTGCATCGACCCACTTGGACAACTGATGCTGTACAACGGTTTTGCCTGTTCCGAACGGCCCAGGCACACACGCCGTTCCTCCTTTGGCTATCGGGAAGAATGCGTCGATAACCCTTTGACCCGTTACCAGAATTTTATTCGGTGCAAGCCTGGTTATGACTTGCCGCGCACTCCTGACCGGCCATTTCTGCATCATCATCAGGTTTGTTTTTCGGCCTTCGTCGTCAACTACTACCCCAATCGTATCGACAATCGTGTAATCGCTTTCCGTTATTTTTTGTAGTGTGCCGCTTACACCGGCAGGTATCATAATTTTATGTTTCAGCAGTGTTGTTTCCTGAACTTCCCCTACAATGTCACCGGGATCTACTTTCGTCCCGCTGGTCAGCGTGGGCTTGAAGTGCCATTTCTTTTTCCGGTCTAAACCAGGCAGGGCTGTACCACGACTCATAAACGCCCCTTCGATACCATACAATGCCTCAAGCGGTCTTTGTATGCCGTCATAGATACTTTCAATCAGCCCGGGCCCGAGTTCCACACTCAAAGGTGCTCCTGTATCAGCAACAGGCTCGCCCGGCCCGATGCCTACCGTTTCCTCGTATACCTGGATCGATGCGAGGTCGCCTTCCAGTTCGACGATTTCGCCTATAAGTGCCAGTTTGCCTACGCGAACCACGTCGTACATTCTCGCGCCAGCCATACCTTCGGCGACAACTACAGGCCCAGCCACCTTGACTATTCTTCCTTCTCGTCCTTCTGTCATATCCAAACCTTCTTAATTGTTTTTCAAAATATTTATTCCCGTTGCCATCTTGAGCACTTCACCGAGCGTCTTTATCGCGAAACCCTCCGGTTCGGTGGTAAACGGCACAACAACAATGCAAGGTGTTGCCATATTCTGCTGGCTCACGAACGCTTCTTCCGCCAGCCTCGCTACGTTTTCAGCCACGACCACAAGCGTGTACTTCCGGCCGGCTATCTCTTTTGCAGTCTCGACCGTATCGCCGGGTTTTTGCCCCACAGCGAAAGTATCCAGACCCAGCGCCGAAAACGGCATCACAAAATCCGCGTCACCTAATACTGCGACTTTTCCTTCCATCTCTTTTATCCGCTGATGCGGTCCAAAATCAATCTCTTATCAAGTAAATTCTTCTTGGCTGTAAGTATCAGCCTTACCATCCGAATCTCGTGCTCCTTGAGCAGAATATACGCGATAACCGGCTGCGACCCAGCCGTTATCTGTACTGTCGATTTAAGATAACCGTTAAAATGCTCGTCGCAGTTGCATTCAATTTTCACGAATGACCTGTTTGCCGCGAGATAATGAACGCCTGATTCCACGAGTTCATAGTAAGGCGTTGCGAAAAACAGCGCCGGTACCGCCTCATAGCCTGCGTCTATCCCGTATTTAAGCCGGTCTGTTTCAATATACCCGCCGGGCAAAAAAATATTTCTGTTACCTGATTCTGTAAACTTGATTCGGAGCATCGTTCGAATGTTCGTCAGGTCGATGCGCATTCTGTTTAGCTCAAGCAGAAAAACGTTTTTTAGTTCAATTGCCTTTTGAATTCTGTACTCCGCCTGGGCGATATCGATTTCATAATCAATCTCACGGATGTCCTTATTTTGATAATACGCCAGAACCGCTTTTTCGATAGCTTCCTGCAAATGTAGCGGAAGTCCGCTGTAGTCTTCCGCTTCGAAGATTTGCTCGAACTGCTCCGCCGGGATACTGCCGTCCGTACTGTAGTCGGTGCCTATCGGCTTGTCGGTAAGCTTCCGCCTGAGCGCCAGCCGCAGATTTGCGTAATCTTCCCTTACCCGCATCAGGTCGGAGATGTCTTTATCAATCGTTAATTCCACGAATAAATTTCTGACCGCGTCCCTTCGGGCCAGCAACACTTCTTCCATTTGTGCCAAATCTTTGCTGCCTTGGGGTGCCGTATATTCACTTGAACCGAGCATCTCTACCGCCGACTCGAAATTTTCCACGTTGGCCATCTCTACCAGCGTTGCCTTGCTGAGCATCTGTATTTCAAGTGCCCGCACCACTGCCGTCGCGAATCCGTACCGCCAGTCGTCATCGCCGACCGATGGATACCGGTAAAAATCCAAAACAGGTTGTTCCAAAACTTCGTTCATCGCTGTCCGTTATGAAAATAATTCTTTCGCCAGTTCTGTCTCGAGGTCTTTTTTCGCCTGTTCCAGCAGGACCGGAATCGATGCGTTGGTCTTGATTTTTCCGCGTGTCAGAATAAACCCACCGCCGATATTTTGTTTCCGGCTGGACAATTTCAAATGACCTTTACCGCCCAATTGCTGATTGACTTCGTTGATAAAGTCTTCATTGATTCGCTTTTCATTGTTGTCAACTATCACTTCTTCATCACCTGTTTCGACTGCGCTGACCATCAACTTGGCCATAACCTGACGGTATTCGTTGTCAGGCAGACTTGCGATTTGCTTGCGTACCTTATCGAAGACTTCATCGAGGAGTTTCCGTTTCTCAGCCAAAAGTTCCTTAGCGATTTCCATTCTCGCCGCCGCCAGAATATGCGCTCTTTTTTCTTCAGCGGCTCTTTTCGCAAGCTTGCCTGTCTGTTTTTGATATTCTTCCAGTTGCGAATCAAGCTGGGTCTGTTCCGCGTTTTCTTTTTCTTCCGCGTCTCGCCGGATTTTCACCGCTTCAGCCTGCGCATCCGACAATATCTTCGCTACTACCTGTTCAGCTTCCATAGTTTTACCCGATTAATTTCTATTACTGTTTTTCTTAGACGGCGGTTGGCCAGTTAATCCCGAACAGCAGCATAAACAATGTCACAAGAAGGCCGAGAATCGCGTACATCTCGACCATAACCGCATACACCACGCCCGCTTTGAACGCCATCTCAGGTCTCTTTGCCGCCATAAGAATACCGCCCGAACATACTTTGCCCTGATGAATAGCGCTTACAAGGCCGGCTATGCCTACAGGCAGGCAGGCCGCCAATATCTGCAGACCAAGTTTCAAACCAATTTCCTGACCCAGACCGCCGCCGAAAAAGTTAAGCTTCAGCATAACCATAAATGCGCCAAGAAAACCGTAAAACCCTTGTGTTCCCGGCAGCACAACCATAATGAACATCTGACCGTACCGTTCCGGTTTTTCACTGAGCACTCCTGTGGCACTTTTGCCTGCTATCCCTATTCCAATTGACGAGCCGATACCCGCCAGAAATGCCGCCAGTCCTGCGCCCAGCAATGCCAATGCCATTCCGTAATCCATTGCAAAACCTCTCTTTCTTAAAATCTTTTTTTACTTTTCCAATACAGCGTTGTTTTTATCGCTGATCAGGTAAATATGTTTATATTGTTTGGCCAACGGCTCGAAATTTCTGCCGCCGCCTATAAGAAACTTAGGGAAAAACTCTACATATTGTAATCGCAGCGTATGAACGAACGCGCCAAGCGCCGACATAGCCAGATTGAACAAATGGCCGATTACGAGTATCAATATCATTGCGATTATCCCCGTGCCATAAGGCCAACCCATCACTATTTTCGCAAAGACGTTGATGGCCATTGCCAGACCAGCGCCAACCATGCCAAGTGCCATAAGTCGCAGATAGCTAAGCACGTCACCGAGAAAGAATATCGTACTGAACACATTGTAAAATCCCATTCCAAATCTGGTGCCCCAGCCGCCTTCGCGATGGCTGAAAAGGAAAATCATAACTGCAGGCACAATCGCTATCTTGCCAAAGACGCTGCCAACGTGTCCGCTAATCAGCCCGAATTTACCGAAACCGAATATCAAAAGCGAGTTGAGCATCACCAGCCACGTTATCCGGTCGAATATCGCTGCGACAAAATTCCCTCGCTTCAAATCGTGCCCAAGCGCTATCATTATGCCCACGTTTATCTGAAAATATCCAAGCCCCAGGGCAAGCGCTAAAAACGGTATCGGGTTTGCCAACGGGTCGAACAACATAAGCTTCTGCCTCATCGGCTCAAGGGCCGGTATGAACTGCTGTATTATGTCTCCGAACCATCCGCCGGTCATCGCTCCAAAAATAGCTGTGGAAACCCCGCAAATACCCAGCATCAAAAGCAGCTTTTTGTCGCCCTGCATTTTCACGACTAACCAGGCGGCAATCGCCACCATCAAAAGCCCATATCCTGTATCAGCAAGGCATAATGCGAAAAAAACCGTGAAGAATGGTGCTAAAAATACCGTCGGGTCTATATTGAAATATTGCGGCATACCATAAAGCCGTGTCACTGCCTCGAATGGCCTTATGAGGTTAGCGTTTTCTATCTCTACCGGTATTTCTTCCCCCTCGGTGGGAGCGATTCTCGTTAAACTTGATGCGCGGAACCGAGATACTAATTTTTCCAGGCGTTTATAATCTTTTTCTCTGACCCAGCCTTCCAGCACGACCGTAGACTCTGTCGCTGGCGCTGTGTCCTTTGCGTATTCTCTATTCAGAAGATTGTTGTAATGGTCGTACAGAATTTCAAGTTTCAGCAGATTTGCCGATAGGGCGGAGGCTTTTTCACCGAGTTCTGCCAGTTCCAGCTGTGCCTGATTTAATTTTTCATTATGCTGTTCGATTAGTTCTTTGACAGTCCCTTTCATCGGCTGAAAACTTACATGCTCGAACTCCGCGGACCGAAGCAGCTTCTGAATATCGTTGACCATTTCATTCAGGCAGACGACGAGGCACGCATAGCTATTATTAGTTGTCCCGACTTTTTGTACTGCTGCGCCGAACTTGTCTGCTTCCTCCGCCACCTTTTCAAAATTCTGGCTCGGCAGTAATCCCGCCAGACACGTTGCCTTTTTCAATTGCCCAAGCTCTTCTACCGGCGTTTCCAACCCTTCCCATGGCGCAAGCTGTTTTAAAATCCCGTGTATGTTTTCAATTTCACCCTTTAGTTTTTCAATCCGGCTCTCAGTCTGCTCGCACCGCTCAATAATTTCAGAAATTCCGCTTTCCGAAATAACCTTGTCATAAAAATCCTCACCGACAACGATGCGCGGCGCCAGCATCGCTGCCAGCCCGCCTGCCGCCTTCGAGTAATTTTTTAGAAACGCGATGCTTTTTCCCAGCCGGCTCAATCTCTCTTCGATATCTTTTGGCCGTGCTACTTCCGTAACAAGTTCAGGCCAGTCTTTGGTGACCATCGCCTGCTCGGCGTTCAGTATCTGGCAGATACCTTCCTTCTGCAGAGCCTCAAGCAGTTCGGTAGCCTCTGAGCGGTGGCTGACAATCATGATTTTGGTCATTTTGGAAACGGCCATAGCTATCCTTTTAGCTTATCTATCACCTTTGACACCGCTGCCCCCATTTTGCCTGCCGCTTTTTCTCGCAACTGACTGTGTTCCTTCTGTGCCTTTGCTTTTAGCTGTTCGACTTCGGCAGCGCCTTGAGATTCCGCTGCTGCAACAGCCGCTTCAATTGCTCTTTTACGTTTTACTTCCACTTCAGCTAATGCTTTTTGCCTGTTTTCGCGGCCTTGCTGCGATTGCTTCGCCGCTTGCGTCTTGGCCTGCTCGACAATCTCCTGTGCCTGCGATTCCGCCTGTTTTATCTGTTTTATAAGCTCCATTCGTACTCCTGCCGTTCAAATGCTAAAATTGAACCGAATACGATACAGTATTCCGGGCCGTAATTCAATAAAAACAGTTTTAAAATTAATAGCGAAGTTTGTACTTTTTTTGCTGTTAAAAGCCAAAAAATGCGTATTTTGAAGATTCTTGGTTGTTTTGGATTAAGCGGATTAACGCTTTGATTTTTGTCAAGCCTCAATGGCCGCTTCAGCTACCTGCTTGTGAATGTTCATATCCGGTATATCAGACAGAAACTGCGTTTTCGATGTCGAGCAAACCGAGTAATTATACTTTACACCGAATACCGAACAACTTTCTATCAAAAAATGTATTACACCGCAGGACGGATGATTACTTTACAAACGAGCCTGTTTAGCCGATAAATATATAAAGGCCCCTTTTGGCGATTATAATTAAAAAGGAAAATTAGATGCGTCTGACGGTGAAACAAAAAGATGGGTCCGCACAGGAATTTCGTTTTGCCAAAGGTCCCATCTATATAGGCCGTCATCCGCACAGCCAGGTCTTTCTGCACGAGCCGACCGTTTCAAGACAGCACGCTGTTCTTTATAGTATACAAGAGGGCAAATGGCTGGTTGAAGACCTCGATTCTGCCAACAAAACTTATCTCAACGGTCAAATCGTCGATAAGGCCGAAATTAAAACAGGTGATGTCCTGACAATCGCTGACTTTACCATCGAAATTACCCTCGAAACCGCCGATACCGAGGCCGCAAAGGCCATTCATCTCGAAGACACGTTGGTTGGAGTGGTTCGTGAGCCGCAGATTATAATCAAGAGAATAGATTCCGAACAGCTCTCCGATATTAAGCTGCCCGCCAAGAGAATCAGAGATTTTGCTCAAGCTGCCGAAGCAATTTGCAAAGCTAACGGCCTCGATGAAATACTGCAGGTTTTACTTCAGATTGTCGCAAAGCAGTTCAGCCCTTTCCATATCTGGTGTGCATTAAGAATCGAACCGACTGGCCCGATGACCTGTTACGCTGGCAAAAGCCGCGAAGGAAAAACTGTACAGCTTGGGAACATAATGCTTAGCGATAGAATCAACGAGGCAATTGAAAAAAAACACTTTCTGCTTCTGCCTCGGACTTCTGCCAAAACAGCCGGGGAAAATATACATTCCGCCATTATTACGCCTCTTACCGGCGCCGCGGGCTGTTTCGGTGTAATATACATCGATAGTGCCCCCGACCACGAACGTTACAGCACCAGCGACCTTGACTACCTGATGCTCCTTGCAATCCATACCGCTTCCGTAGTTAAAAACTTCTAACCTGCGTCCTATAGAAATGCCGCTAAAACATTCACAAAGCCTTTTTAGACCGTTTGAACGGCTTATTCGTTGACAAACCCGTTCAAATTTGGGATAATAAGGTAAAATTGATAAGTTGAACTGGTGGAGGGGACCAATTGCGTCTGGTTGTAAGACAAGGTGACCGTGTCATTAACGAATTTCGATTCGATGCGGGACCCGTTCGTATTGGTCGCCATGTTGCCAGCCATGTCTGCCTGCCTGACAAATCCGTATCCAAACAGCACGCCGTAATTTATTGCGTCGAAGACGCCCAGTGGATGGCCGAAGACCTCGATTCTGCTAACAAAACATATTTAAACAATAAGCCCATTCATAAGGCGAAAATCAAAGCAGGGGACATCCTTCGCATTTGTGATTACAACATTGAGGTTAGTTTTAATGAAATTGCCGTCGAACAAAAGCCAGCTCCTGCCGAAAAACCAGCACCCGTACAGACAGCCGAGGTCAAATCTTCAGCCGCCACTACTGTTGCAGGTAAGACTGTCGCTGGTAAGCCCGCGAAGGATAAGTCAGGCGAAACAAGAAGAGCTTCCGCGCTGCTTGCACGCGATGCGCAGATTATCGCCAGAAGACCAGGCGCCGAAAAACCGGCTCCCATTCGCTTTCAGGGCGAACGCGCCGCCGATTTTCTCAAGTCCATTACGCAGATATCGCGGGCGGAAAATATAGATGGTCTGCTTACAACGTTGCTCGAAATTATTCCTAAACAATTCAAAGCATATCAAATCTGGTGCACATTAAGAACTGCGACAGATGGCCCTATGACTGCCAATTCAGGAATTGGCCGAGATGGCAAACCTGTTGATTTTAACACTTTGAAAATTAACGAAAAAATCGACGAAGCGATCGCCAATGGCGAATTTCTGCTGTTCGTATTTTCGCGCCTACCCGACCAGGAAGACAAAACTTCAGTTCGCTCCGTGCTTATAGCCCCCGTAGTCAGTTCGGCGGGTTGTTTCGGCGCTGTCTATCTCAATAACTGTTTTCTCGACGACCACTACAATCTCGGTGACCTCGACTACCTGATGCTCCTTACAATGCATGCCGCAACCGTCCTCGAACGGTTCAAAACATCATAGCCGTTTAAATCACTGCCTTTTATATTTGCCTACAAGTTCGCCTTGCGCCAATACATGTTTCTCCATCGCCTTGAGCAGTTGTGCTTTAGTTGCGCCAGCGGCCAAATCGAGCTTCGCATCGAGTGCGTAAATCTTGAAAAAATACCGGTGTGTTCCGCTCGGTGGGCAGGGACCTCCGTAGCCGATGCGCCTGAAATCGGTTGTTCCCTGTCGTGCGCCGTTAGACAATTCCTTATCAGTGGGTACATTTTCCGCCAGTTCCTTTGTTTCCGCCGGCAGATTGTACAGCACCCAGTGAACAAATGTCCCCATCGGCGCATCCGGGTCATCGCATATAAGAGCGATGCTTTTTGTCCCCTCAGGAATTCCGTCCCACTGCAAAGGCGGGGAAATGTCCTCGCCGTCGCACGTGTACTTCGATGGTATCATCCCGTTGTTAGTAAAAGCCGAACTTGTGATTTTCATAGTGGTTTCTCCCTCATTTTTTAACGTAGTTTTGTTGCCGTTCACGCACGAACTGAACAGCAGTATTAGAGAAATTACTGTAGAACAAATTTTGACTGACATATCATGCCCCCTTTCTTAATTTGTGACCTTGAAATATTCTACCACGTTTGCCAGCTTGTCAATAGTCAAAAATAATAATGATAAGACCGCAATCAGCCACATCGTAGGCCTGACTTCCCTGGCCTTGCCGGCAATTAATTTGATAAGGGTAAAACTCAGGAACCCAAAGGCAAGCCCCGTACTTATGCTGTAGCTCAGCGCTATCATTACCATGATGATAAATGAAGGAAACGCTTCTTCCATATTCCCGAAATCTATTTTTCTAACTTCCTTCATCATAAATAATCCCACCATAATCAGCGCAGGTGCCGTCGCATATTCCGGCACAATTCCAACAACCGGCACAAACAAGACTGCCAGCATCAATAAAATTCCTGTGACCACAGCCGTAAGGCCGCTCCTGCCTCCCTCCTCAATTCCCGCCGCCGACTCGATATAAGATGTCGTCGTCGATGTTCCGAAGACCGCTCCAAACATTGTAGATAGAGCGTCAATCGCCAACAGTCTGTCCAACCCCTGTATCTTGTTGTCCTTATCAATCATCTTCGCCTCATTGCAGCACGCCACCAGCGTCCCGATGCTGTCGAACATATTCATAAACATCAGGCTGAAGATGCTTCCGAACAAACTCCATTTTAATGCCGCCAAAATATCAAGACGAAACGCGACAGCCATTATATTTATATCGAATGAGACCAGTTGGCTTGGCTTTTGCAGATAACCCAAAAGCCCTGCCAGAACCGTTGAAAGAGCAATTCCGATTAACAGCGAACCTTTTATTTTCCGTATTTCGAGAAATACCATCACAATCAATCCGCATAACCCTATCAATACCGTTGTCGTAAGATGGCCCGCCGCGACTAATGTCGCTTCGTTGTGTACCACGACGCCCAGTTTGACCAGACCAATAAAAGTGATAAATAAACCGATTCCAACCGCTATCGCCGAAATCAGACCTGACGGTATCGCTTCTACAAGTTTTTTCCGCAACCCTAATATTGTCAAAATAAAGAAAAATAGCCCTCCGAGAAACACAATCCCCAAAGCCGTCTCCCAATTGACTTTGTGAGTTAATACCAGTGTGTATGCGAAAAACGCATTCAGTCCCATCCCCGGCGCCATTGCAATAGGGGCTTGCCCGAATATTCCCACAGCAAGCGTTGAAATCCCGCTTACGATGCACGTCGTCGCTATCAGAGCTTGCTTATCCATCCCCGTTGTGCTGAGTATCGCGGGATTTACAAAAATAATATACGCCATCGTAAGAAATGTCGTCGCCCCTGCGATAAACTCCGTTTTGATGTTTGTCTGTTTTTCCGCAAGACCGAAAAATTTATTGACCATTTTTACTCCCTCAAAAACGTCAACATTTTTTTTTACCCCAAACAAGTGCGAGCGAGAGGAGTCGAACCTCCACGGGCTTTCACCCACCAGGTCCTAAGCCTGGCGCGTATGCCAATTCCGCCACGCTCGCGATAATTTTCCCGACCTATTTATTTTCGTTTTCCTCTGGCTCTTTTTCCTGTGAGATTTTTTCTATCCGTTTCTCTGCCTGCTGCAAAATCGTTCTGCATTGCTTAATCAGTGCCATCCCTCGCTCGTACTGCTGGAGACTATCCTGCAGCGAAATCTCGCCTTGCTCGATTTTGCCTACAATCCCCGTCAGTTCCTTTATCGCCTCTTCGAAACTAAGCTTTGTAATATCGTTTTTTGCTTCGTTTTTCGCCATTTTCTTCCCGCTTTAATTTTAACTTTTTCCCTTTTACTTTTTACTTCTTTGTCACCTTGCTTTCAATCAAATTCTCATGGGCCAGTTCCGTAACAATTGAATCGCCGAACTCAACATCCTCACGTTTTCTTACCAAAAGTCCGGTTTTCGCTACTTTAGTGATGCTGTACCCTCGCTGCAATACTGATTTCGGATTTAGCCCAGCCAGCCGATTTTCCTGCGCCGTAATCTGCATCCGCCTCTTATTTAAAACCATTTGCATCGCCGTATTTGTCCGGTTTTGTATAGTATTCAATTCAACAGAAAGCTTGCCCAAAAACCGTTGCGGCTCAATCCGGATTACTTTGTCATAAACCTCGTGCAGCCGCTTTTGCGAGATAAGCAGTTTACTTTTCAAAAATTGCCCCATCCTCGAACCAAGCTCATCTACTTGCTGCTGGGAATTTTGAACCAAAAGCATTGGCCTTTTAAATACCGAACTTGCCAGAATGTTTCGCAGGTCCTCGCCGCAAGATTGAATTTTCCATTTTGTTTCCGAAACAATTCTATTCTCGAAATAATTCAGTTGTTCCATCATCTCTTTTATATCCGGTACCGCCACCACTCCCGCCTTCGTCGGTGTTGCCGCTCGCTTATCAGCGACCAAATCTGCAATCGTAGTATCATATTCGTGCCCAACAGCACTTATAATCGGAATCCTGGAGTTATAAATCGCCCGCGCCAAAACCTCCTCATTAAATGCCCACAAATCCTCTAATGAGCCGCCGCCGCGACCGACTATCAGCAAATCGAATTTTAATTCCCTGATGCGCCTGTTCACGTCCCGAATCGCCTCCGCGATTTGTTCCGCCGCTCCTTCACCCTGCACCGGAACCGGATACAAAAACAACCGCACGCAAGGCCACCGTGTCGTAATACTATGCACGATGTCCCCAATCGCCGCTCCCGATTCACTCGTCAAAATCCCAATCCGTTGAGGGTATGGGGGCAGCGCCTTTTTATGTGCCTCGTCGAAAAGCCCTTCCGCCGCAAGGCGTTTTACCATCTGCTCAAATGCGAGCTGCAATGCCCCAACGCCTGCCGGCTCAAGTTTTTCCACATACAGTTGATATTTTCCCTGCAACTCGTAAACATCAATAAAACCCGAGGCGAAAACCGCAATTCCATCCGCAGGTTTGAATTTCACCAGCCGAAAATCGCTCGACCACATTACGCAGTTCAGAACCGCGTTCTCGTCCTTGAGTGAAAAATAGCAATGCCCGCTTGAATGATGCTTCCAGTTCGATATCTCACCCTTAATGATTAACTTTCCAGGCAGGGTATCCACCAAAACCCCCTTTATCAGCGAATTTATCTCGCTGACCGTGTAAATCTTGGTATTATTTTTTATTTTCAATCCAAAATCCAAAATTATTCGATTTTCTTTTTATACACCCGTGTCTCTAAGGCATTTTGCCACGCCGTCCAGTTCGATTCGCTCTGCTCGCTGTCTATGGCCTTGGTGACCTGGTGAATCTTGGCGTCCAAATCATCGATGTAATTGACCATAAATGCCTCCGCTGTCGCCGGCAGTTTCGGCGAGCCGAATTCGTATTTGCCGTGATGCGTCAAGATAATATGGCTGAGCGCATCCAAAGTCGCCTTATCGAACTTTATCCCCTTTTTCGCCAACGCCTCAACCTTGCTGTTTATCATCAGGATGCCGAGAACCAGATGGCCAATTAGTTGCCCCGAATCGGTGTATGAAAACGCCATATCGTACGAAAGCTCCTCGGTCTTGCCGATATCGTGCAAAAACGTTCCAGCCAGTACGAGGTCTGTTTGTATTTGCGGATAAACAGGCAAAATTGCAGCTACTGCCTTTATTATATCGTGTGTATGTTCGAGCAATCCTCCTAAATAACTATGATGCAGTTTCATTCCCCCAGGCGCCTCGCAGAATTTCTTCATAAAATCTTTGTCTGCCAGAAATTCATCCACCAGTGCCTTCAACTGCGGATTCTTAATTTTGCTCAAAATCTCTTTAATCTCCTTGAGAAGTGCTGCTACGTCTTTGTCCGTCCTTGCCAGAAAATCTTCGAGATTTACATTTTTCGTATCCACCACGCTGATACTGTTGACCACCACCTGAAGATTATCCTTATATACCTCGCTACGCCCCTGTACCTTTACAAATCCCGGTTTGGGAAGGGCCGTGTAAATCGCCTCGGTCGCCTGCCACATCCTGCTGTTGACCTGGCCGGTCTTATCGCAAAGATACATCGCGATATATAAATCGCCCTTGGTCGTGCTCCGCAGCACCGGCTCTTTTACCATATAAACATCATCAATCGTTTCTCCAGCCTTTATCTGATTTACAAACTTATGCGCCATTTTTCACTCCAACCTTGTCGTCCTGAGCAAGTCCCGATTCATCGGGACGCATCGAACGGGTTTCTTTCGATTTTTCTTATAGATTTCGAGGCATTATAAGCGATGAGTAAAGTTTTTAGTATAGAAATTGGCTTTGATTGGGTTTGTTTTAGGGGTTCGTGGTTCATCGTTTTTTGTTCATATTTCTTTATTTTAACATAAGTTACATTCATTTGGATATCCCGCAAATTGGCTTTGTTTTGCATAATTTAGTTGTTTCGTGTTTCGCGATTCGTGGTAAATTGGGCAAAGCGGGCAAATTGAGTAAGTTATTAAATGTTAATTTGTTAATTGGCATTTCGACTCCTTTCCGTGGTCGCCCTTCGATGCGCAAGGCTTGCTCAGTACCTCGCCTTTCGGCAAGCTCAAAGCTTCGCAGCCCCAATACCGGGGGTTTTGCCCCCCAGTTGTCGGTATTATATCAAACTTTTTCCATATGTTCAATAAAAATATAACTCTTGATGTGGAAAATTTAACGCCGGTTATCAGTAAATCCGGAAATCAGGGTGGAGGTAATCAGGCCATCAGAGTATTAGGCGAGAATGCGTTTTTCGGTTGCGGTTCCGACTTCACCGAAGCGGCTATGCCGGACAGGTGCGCTGCTCGTCATGTCCTGCGTAGCACGGTTTACGGCACGAGTTGCGCCAACGAGTGACGCTTTACGAGTTTTAAGTCATACGTTAGGGAGTTTTTGCCATTTGTCCTTGTAATCCTCAATTTCTTTGTAATTGAATCCCTCAAACCCCTGACGGATAGGCCGTTTCCTTTTTCTCCATGCAGCTTTTGCGTCTCGATGAGTCATGATAAAAAATTCAAAAGGTTCTTTGTCTCCAGAGGGCACATTCACAGTGATTAAAAATAATTGGGGGTCCGCAGGGGCGTTGAAAAAATGTGGCTGAATCCAAGGACCATTGCGGTTTCTCATTCCTTTAACCTGCACTCTGAATTGTTTTCCCTCTGGCGCCGAGCAAAGCAAGTCCACTTTGGGAGTACGGCTAAGCGTAAGAGCAACATCGTAACCACGTCTTGTCAATTCTGCTCCCACGGCAAAAACCGCGGCCCATTCCGTGTAATGATTTTAACGCTTCATTGATTTTTTCCTCCTCTTTCTTTTTGGTTTCAATTTTTTCTTCCATAAATTGAAAATCCCCATTTGAACACTCGGCTACACAATATAATGGGCTGACATTTATGGGCATGTGGGTTATCTTACCCCGCGATAAGAGGCTGTAAAGAGAAATCGGCGGGGCAAGCCCTCGCCCTACAATTCTGGATTCCGCATCAAGTGCGGAAAGACATACGGGCAGACACATAGGTCAGCCCCTACAATTTAATCACAGCCGACTCCTTCGACTCTGCTCAGGATACGGCGGCTGTTCCACATAGACACCGGGATTGCCGCGGTCTTGCACGGCAGGCCTCGCAATAAAGGAACAGGCTTGCATCTGTGCCGATTTTGAGCTATAAAAAGACCTTATTCATTGGACGATGTACTAAATACGATATACGAGGAACGAACAAATGAGATATAGCCGGATGCTTATACCGACCGTAAAGGAAGTGCCCGCCGACGCCGAAATTCCAAGCCATCAGTTAATGATTCGAGCGGGGATATTTCGCAAACTATCCAGCGGCACCTATACTTATCTGCCTTTAGGCTGGCGCTGCCTGCTAAAGGTCGTAAACATCGTCCGCGAGGAAATGAACAAATCGGGCGCACAGGAAATCCTGATGCCTTCCGTTCAGCCGATAGAACTTTGGAAGCAGACCGGCCGCGACGTCGATTACGGCCCAACTATGGCAAGATTCGAAGACCGCCACGGCCGTGATAATGTCCTCGCACCGACTGCAGAGGAAGTCGTTACAAGTATCGCGGCAGGGGAGATAAATTCCTACAAGCAGCTCCCGATGAATCTCTACCAGATTAGCTTCAAGTTCCGCGACGAGTTCCGCCCGCGCTTCGGCGCGCTTCGTAGCCGCGAATTCATTATGAAGGATTCTTACAGCTTCCACGCGACGCCCGAAAGCCTCGAAGAAACCTACCGCGTAATGTACGACGCATATTGCCGAATCTTCAAACGCTGCGGCCTCGATTACGTCATTGTCGAAGCCGAGTCCGGTGAAATGGGCGGCTCAGGTTCGCACCAGTTCACCATACCCTGTGAATCAGGCGAAGATACTATCGTCCGTACCGAAGACAATTCCTACGCTGCCAATCTCGAAAAGGCACCTGTTGACCCACTTCCAAGACCCAAGACCCAAGACCCAAGACCTAAGACAGAAGAAGTTTATACACCCAATGTCGGTTCCATCGAAGCTGTCTGCGATTTCCTAAAAACAAAACCACAGGACATGATTAAAACCTTAATCTATAGTACTTATACCTCAGCGGATTATTTGAAAGATGTAGGTGAGCATGAAGCTAAACATGACGGCACTCTACTGCAGGGACCAACACGCATTGTTGGCGAATACGCTGTTTTAGTCCGAGGTGACCACGAAGTTAATGCAGAAAAATTAACTCAGACTTTGGGTGGGAAACATGTGAGTTTATGTGATCGTCCAGACAGAATAGAACACATAACAGGTGCTAAAGTTGGTTTTGCAGGCCCAATGGGCTTGGGAGAAAAAGTCCACAAAGTCATTATTGACCACGCCGTCGCTGCGATGGCCGTCGGTGTTACCGGTGCGAATAAAACCGATTACCACGTAAAAAATGTTGTCCCCGGCAGGGATTTCCCGCTCGAAGGGCAAAATATTATCGTCGCCGATATCCGCAATGCCATGGAAGGGGACACCTATAAAGGTAAAAAACTTCTTTTCAAGCATGGTATCGAGGTTGGTCAGGTCTTCAAACTCGGTACAAAATACAGCGAAAAACTCGGCGCAAAATTCGCCGACGAAAACGGCGTCGATAAACCCTGCCTGATGGGTTGTTACGGCATCGGCATAAACCGAATCGTCGCCGCCGCCATCGAAACCGGTAACGACAAGGATGGCATCATCTGGCCCATCAGCATCTCGCCATTTGAAGTCATTATTACCTCCGTAAATCAGGAAGACCCTGAAATCGCTAAGACGGCTGAAAATATTTATAAGCAATTGCTCGAAAAAGGCGTTGAAGTCCTTCTCGATGACCGCGACCTGCGGGCAGGCGTAAAATTCAAGGACGCCGACCTCATCGGCATTCCTGTCAGAATCACCGTCGGCAAAAAAGCCTTAGCTGAGGGCAATATCGAAATCAAACTCCGCACCGAACGAGAAAGCAAAAAAATACCCATTGATAAAGCTGTCCCTGAAACCATTGAACTTGTCAACAAACTAAAAACTAAAAACTATTAATGTGGGAACTAAAAGAACCCAAACCGGTTAAGTTGATAATCGGGATTCTGGCACCCGACCGAAACACCTTGCTGATAGCGGCAGGGGCACTTGAAGCCGAATTCGGTAAAATTGATTTAACCAGCGACATCTGGCCTTTCACCCAAACCGATTATTACAAAGAGCAGATTGGCGAAACCATCCTGCGGCAGTTTGTCAGCACCGAAAAACTAATCGGCCCCGGCGAACTTGCTCTAATCAAGCACAAAACCAACGAACTCGAACAGCAACTCGCGGAACAATTGGCCCTTAATGTGCCCCGACCAGTGAATCTCGACCCCGGCATAATAGAGCCTTCAAAACTTGTCCTCGCAACAACCAAAAATTATTCGCACCGTATATATATCGGTGATAAAATGTATGCTGAAGTTACGCTTATTTACGATAAAGGTAAATGGAACACCTTGCCCTATACCTACCCTGATTATAAACAGCAGTGCTACTTTGATTTTTTTGAAAAAGTCAGAAAGCGTTTACTGGAGCAGCTAAAATCACAAATTTAATTTTACTATCCGCTGGTTTGCTCATCGGCTCATTTCTGCTGTCAACCATTTTGACCGCAGTAGCGAGAGCTTTCGCTATCCGTGTTGGTTTTGTCGCACAGCCCACCGCCGACAGATACCATCAATATGTAATTCCGCTCGGTGGCGGCATCGCCATTTTCGGGACACTTGCCATCAGCATCCTAACCGCGATAATCTCAGTAAAATTCCTTGTCCCCGCAGGCCTCTTCAACTGGCTGGGGCCTTCCGTTATTGATTATACACAGGGTTTCCTCGGCAGAATAAATGAGCTTATAGTTATTCTCTGTGCCGCAGCCGTTTTGTTCGCTCTCGGTCTATGGGACGACAAAAAACCTCTCGGCCCTTATTTCAAACTCATCGTTCAGTTCGCCGCCGCGATAACCGTCGCTGCCTTTGCCGATGTACGCGTCGAGTTTTTCATCGAGAATATAGTTATCACGACAATTCTTTCCGCTGTCTGGATTGTCTTTTTGATTAACGCCTTCAATTTTCTCGACAATATGGATGGTGCTTGCGCTGGTATTTCCGCCATCGTCTGCTCAATCCTTTTTGTCGCTGCCGCTCTTAGCGGCCAGGTTTTCGTCGGTGGCCTTGCTCTCATTTTCATTGGTGCTCTCGCGGGTTTTCTTGTTTTCAATTTTCCACCGGCTAAAATCTTTATGGGTGACGGTGGCTCACTTGTGGTCGGTTTTTTCGCCGCCGTGCTGACCCTAAAAACTACCTATTATCATCAGGCACAAAGTGGGCACTGGTTCTCTGTGTTCTTCCCTTTGATTTGTATGGCTGTTCCCCTGTATGACTTTATTAGCGTAACTGTTCTTCGTATAAGCCAGGGCAAAAGTCCGATGGTAGGGGACACTCAGCATTTTTCACACCGCCTGAAAAAACGAGGCCTGACCGAAACCCAGACCGTTCTTACCCTGTATCTCGCCACTCTCTGCACCGGCTTGGGCGCGATATTCCTTTATCAGGTCAATTTTCTCGGCGCAATTCTCATCTTTATCCAAACATTTATGGTGCTCGCTATTATCGCTATCTTAGAGGCAACAGGCAGAAATGACTCAGTCAGCAGCTAATCTTACCCAATTAAAAAGCAGGGGGCAGGTAATTTTTGAATATATCCTCCTCGCTGTTTCACTAAGCGTCCTCGCTTTGCGAGCCACATATTCGTTCGGTATCGACCTTAGTATTAACAGTTGGACGCCGGATTCTATAGACATCTTGTTCGACACGATGACGTTAACATTGCTGATAACGTCCTTCTGCTTATGGCTTATCTGGATGTTCTATGCGCAAAAAACGCCATATCGTACCACCGGCATTGAAATCGGATTATTTCTGTTTATTGCCGGGGCTGTTATCGCGACTTTTTCTGCCTCTGATAAAAGAGCCGCCATTAATGATTCCATGGCGATGATTGGCCCAATTCTTATCGCCATTATGCTCGTACAAATTCTCGATTCTAGCGCAAAAGTAATTTTGGTACTTTGCGTTGTCGCTGCCCTCGGTGTTGTTTCCACTTATCAGTGTGCGGAGCAGTTTTTCGTAAGCAACAAGGTAATTATTGAGCAGTATAAAAGCGCCCCCGAAACAATTCTCGGCCCGCTCGGTATCGAGCCAGGTTCCTACAACCACATGCTTCTTGAACATCGCATAATGTCTCAGGATGTAAGAAGTTTTTTTACCACGGGCAATTCCGCGGGTTCTTTTGCACTGTTGTCCGCTTTCGCGGCTCTTGCGATACTTCTTTACAAATTTAAAAACCGCAAAAGCATTGCGGTACCTTTGTTAATTCTTATCGCGATTATTTTTGGCCTTGCTCTGACTCACAGTAAAGGTGCTATCGCCGCCTCTTTTATTGGTGTCGTATTACTGCTGACGTATCTGCTTTTTGGCAAATGGCTTAAACTCCACGCAAAAGCTGTTCTTGTTGCTTTTATTTTCCTGTTTCTGGCAGCAGGTGGGATGCTTATTTTTTACGGATTAAAACACGGTCGGCTTCCCGGCGGCAATTCAATGCTTGTCAGATGGCAGTATTGGTATTCGTCCGCAAAAATGTATGCTGACCATCCTCTTACCGGAGTCGGTCCAGGAAATTTCAGTTACTTTTATACTAAGTATAAAATTCCATCCGCGCTCGAAACTGTTACCAATCCACACAATTTTTTACTAACCATTATTACACAATACGGTCCACTTGGACTGCTCGGGTTTTTGGCAGCGTTCCTGATACCCATCTGGAAAAAAATCTTCTCACCTCAGCAGCCTTTCTCCGGTTCCGATTCCAGCCGGAGCGCGCAATTTAAAAGATTGTTATTCATATTGGCAGTAATCATTTCAATTGTGCTGCTTTTTACTAAACCCCTGTTTCTGAAACCTTCGTCTGCTGCTGGCCATCCGCTTGTTTTCGTTTACGCTGTATTCATGCTTTATATAGCTCCCTCACTTATTTTCCTTATCGTTTGTTGGCTGCTCGCCTCCGATATTATAATTACTGAATTGCCGCGGAATAATATCATCGGCGCGGTGCTGTTTTGCGCAATCGCGGGTTGCTTGATTCACAATCTCATCGATTTTGCTCTTTTTGAGCCTGCAATCTATCTGACCTTCTGGTACCTGCTGGCTTGCCTGATTGCTTTAGATTCACAGCACAGCACTCTCGGTGTTTTTTCCCCAAACGCTCGATTCGCAAAGATACTGGTTGCTGCCCTCATCCTTTTATTTGGCTGCGGTTTCGTTGTGTGGTATTTCTGCCCGGTTGTCAAAAGCACTCTGGCTACGCGGAACGCCGCTCGTGCCGCTGCCGAAGGTAACTTGCAAAAAGCGCATCAGCTCTTGGCTGACGCCTCGCGGTTCGACCGCCTCAATGCTTTGCCACCGTCTTTTGATGGCAGGATTTATATCAAACAATTCCTGTCAACAGGCTCAAACGACGTTAATCTTTTAATGCAGGCCCAGGACAGATTCCAGATGGCAATTGAACGCAACAAAGCTGATTTCAAAAATTATGCCAGACTTACCGAAGTTTACAAACTGTTGGCGGAGCTTTCACAGGAGCAGGCCGGAACCGATTGGCTTCAAAAAGCTTTCGATATCGCATTTCTTGCGATGAACTGCTATCCCGGTTCGTCGCAATTGCACGTTGACCTTGCTGAAATCGCCGAACAGCTCGGCAAAAATGATTCCGCTCTCGGACAATACGAAAAAGCCGTTGAAATTGAGGATGCCTACCGAAAACAATTTGAAATGATGTACCCCGGTAAAAAAATCTTCAGCCGGCTTGGTGAAGAAGAATATAATTTTGCGAAGCAGCGTATCGAATGTCTTTCTAAACAACTGAATCGCTGATTACATCATCCGCTGATTTGGCTCATTATGTCCTGCGGTATATCGAAGTTCGCATAAACGTTCTGCACGTCATCGTGGTCCTCAAACGCCTCCATCATCCCGATAACCTTTTTTGCGGTTTCAACATTGTTGATAGGCACGGTATTCTGAGGGACCATCGAAATCTCGGCAACTTCCGTATCTATGTTCTTGGCCTTTAGTTCTTCCTTGAGCTTGTCATACGCTGCCGGGTCGCAGGTTATTTCATACACCTCTCCCGCAGTTTGCATGTCATCCGCGCCAGCCGCCAGCGCTATTTCCATAAGCTCGTCTTCCGCCATTTTCGATGTGCTTACGGTTATCAAACCCTTTTTGCGGAATATCCAGTTCACACAGCCCGTCGACCCCATTGCTCCGCCGTGCTTTTCAAATAACCTTTTTATCTCAGGCACCGTTCGGTGCCGGTTGTCCGTCAGTACCTCTACCATTATCGCTACGCCCGATGGCCCGTAACCTTCATAAACAACTTCTTCGAAATGTACCGCTCCGCCTTCGCCAGTTCCTTTTTTGATTGCCTTTTCTATAGTGTCCTTCGGCATATTGGCGGCCTTGGCCTTGTCTATCGCGTAACGCAAAGCCAGATTGGCCGAAGGGTCGCCGCCGGATTTGGCCGCCACGATTACCGCTCTGGCTAATTTGCTCCAGACCTTGCCTCTTTTAATATCAATGGCCGCTTTTTTATGTTTTATGCTTGACCAGTGTGAATGACCTGACATATTCGCTCCCAAACTAAAGTCAATTTAAATTCACATTGTTAGACTGCCGCTGTATTATATCAGACTTGCCAGGCAAAGCAACCCATTAGATGAATTTAGGGATGGTATCTAATGGTTAATTTTCGGAATATGGTTTCGAGTTTTTGTATAATTCAAGACGGTCGCGAATCTGGCCAACCGGTTCATTTTGTCCACGCGTCTGGGCCAATTGAAGGGCTTTTTCCGCGGTTGCAACAGCTTCCGTGAAATTGTCTGCAGCGGCGTAAGCGACGGCCAATGTGTCTAAAAAACCGGGGTCATCATAATTGGTCATTTCGCAGGCCCGCTCGGCTAAATTTACAGCTTCACCGGGATTATAAAAGTCGGAATTTTTGTAAGCGGCCAAAAACCATGCGAGACTGTTAATCGCGGCAGGCCAATCGCTTTTCAGCTCGATTGCTCTGCGCAAGTGTACCACAGCCGCTGAATATTGCTTTTTTTCAGACAAAGCTCGCGCAAGATAAAAATGAGATTTAGCTGAATTTGGGTCGAGCTGAATCGCTTTATCAAGATGTTCGACGGCTTTATCGAAACTATGTTCTTCGACTAGTGCCTGACCGAGATTAGCATGTATTTGGGCAGAACTGGGATTGAGCTGCAGAGCTTTGCCAAAGTTGGCGATGGCATCGGCCGAATTGCCCTGTTGGGCAAGTGCCTGCCCAAGTGAATTGTACACAGCATAGTTGAGCGGTTCAAGTTCGAGTGCACGTTTGTAATATGCGACGGCCAAATCAAGTTTGCCCTGCTGAGCATAAAGTTTAGCTAAAGATGAGTGCGCGGCAGCTAAACGAGGGTTTATTCGAATAGCTTCGGTGAAGTGTTTTTCCGCCTCTTCGAGCTGTTCCTTTGCTGCCAGTGCGGCGCCGAGGTTGACATGCGATGTTGCATAGCTCGGTTTTATGCTCAATGACTGGTAGTAGTGAGCTATAGCTTCGTCGCGTTTGCCCTGTTCACACAAAACGTATGCCAGAGAACTGTGGGCAACGTAGTTATCTTTGTTCACCTTCAACGCGTGTTCGAAAAGTGTGTTACTGTTCTGCCAGTACCCCACCTGCAAATGGCTGGTTACGGCAAAAGCTCCAAGCACGGCTGTGGCTGATAACGCACCCACAAGGTTTTTGTATCTGTAATTTTTCAGCAAATCATAAAATGCCCAGGCAACAACGAGAAACACACCGATTGAAGATAGATAAGTAAAACGGTCAGCGACAGCGGGCCACAAGCCCGCCTGTACCAGGCCTATCGAAGGCAGTAATGTGCCAAAAAACCACAAACTCCCTACGAGAAAATAAGGCCTTGTTTTTATTGTGCGGAAAATACAGACCAGTAGAAGTGAAAGCAGCAGCAGCGCACCGATAACTTGCCACAGGGGTATTGAGTCCGGGTATGGATAAAAAGGTGATAAAGCACCGGGCCAGATATGCATGACTATATATTTTACGTACGAAACAATAGCGTTTGCAATTCGAAGCGTCATTGGGACCGAGACCGTGGTTATGGCGTTAGCCAATCGTTGCGTTGATACTAAGGAGACATAGACTGAAACAGCAGAAAGAATAAAAAAGGGAATTTTCTCAATTATAAGGCTGTAGAAAATTTTTCGTGACGGAGCGGACAACAACGTGCTAAAACGTTCAAGAGGCCAATAGTCGAGAAGAAGTAAAATGAAAGGAAGCGTGACAACCGTTGGCTTGGCCATCAGCGCCAACGTAAACAGGACAAGGGTACTCAGATAATTGACCTTTCCATGCTTTTTTACAAACCGTAAATATACAACGATTGTCAGCATCCAGAACAGACTGCTGAGCACATCCTTACGCTCAACTATCCACGCGACGGATTCGACCCTTAGAGGATGAAGAGCAAAAGCCGCTGCGACAAACCCGCTGCGCCAGCAGGCCGAAGTCATTTTCCACAAAATGGTAAACAAAAGCATTGTGTTAACAATGTGAAAAAACAAATTCACCAGATGATGCGGGCCGGGATTAACACCAAACAACTGACAATCCAGCATATGCGAAAGCCATGTTAATGGATGCCAGTAACTTATCGAATCGGTAAAGGCCCACGCCAGCCCCTGGCGGGTAAATCCGGAATTTACATAAGGGTGGTCACGGACATATTTCGTGTCGTCGAAATTGAGAAACTCAAAGTTTCGTACAGGCCAATAAACCGCTATTGTTGATGTCGCCAGTGCCAGATAAACCGCTGCAATCCAGCGAGTTTTCACTGTGGCAGAGGTTATTGCTTCAGCACTTAAACTTTTAGTACTGCGACCCATTTTTCAATTAGAGACTAAGAAATTAAAGATAAAGTAGCAGTTTATTGCCGCCGTGTCAAAAAAACATGAAAAATTTGTGTGTAATTTGGGAAACAGACTTACTTGGATAATATTGCTATCCCATTCGGTTGACATCATTTTATGTGCTTCTTAAACACAACTATTTTGCCGTCATTGTAAAGTTCGTCCGAATTCTGTCTTATCGTCTCAAGAGATTGCAGAAATGCAATGCACCTCTGGCTGATATATTGGTCGTGTCTGCCTGGCGCGATGGTATTTTCAAGATATAGCTCAAGAGGACGGACCGCGGACCCGCTGTGTTCTATCAAAAGATAGTCTGCCTCGGGCATATATGCCCATGAATTCGCTATCCCAGCCGGTTCGACATCGAAGATAACATTGCGCTTATAGTCGAGGTAAAATGGCGTGCTGACCCAAATCACAACCGCCTGACCGGGGGGAATTTGCTTTTGGGCCGCGATAATTCGTGACTTTGTATTACCGTGAATGACTTCTTCATTGTATTTAATATACTTATAGTTAGTGGACAAATCTGAAAATGCAAGGATTGCGGAGCCGCTTTCATATGCCTGATGCATGCGATTTTTCAGCGATTTTGAAAAACTGACAAGAATGATTACTCCGAAAAGTAATGCGGTTGTGCTGAAAAGCAATTTTAAATCCAAAGAGTTGTCTCTTAAAGCCCAAAGATAAACGAGTGAAAGGATAATTGGCGCACCTGCTATCAGAAATGGAATCGCATAGCGAAGTGAGTGTTCATAACCATTAATAGTTGGACCAAGGGCTATGATTAATAAATAAGCAGCAACAATACAGGCGCCACTTGCGGCCAGTCCAGCCAAAGCGATATGTCTTGAATAATTAACAGGCTTGTGCCATCTCCTCAAAACAATCCCAAAAACACAAATTGCCGTTGCCGTAACAAGGAAAGTGTAGTGAGCAAAGCTTGCTCCGTAAGAAAGTGGTTCACTCGACAACAAGTTCAGATGTTCGTCGGAAGGTCCAATTGTACCGGGTGGTGTTTTAGCGAAAGAAGAGAGAACATAATGCGGAAGATGAAGAAGAATCCACGGCAGGAGAAATAAGATGGCCGAACTTACCGTGATTGCACTCCAGCGAACTAAACGCCGGATTTCTATTCCGGACACCGCAAGAGCGATTACAAAGAAACTCATATGCAGCAATGGAAACACTATAAAAATGGATTTTACCGCGACAAGGGCGGCATAGATTAATCCCAGCAGAACTGGAGAAGGCAAATTTTCGGCTTCCCCATTTTCATATTGCACACTGGCGGTTAGGAGGATTGAGGCCATCGTAAAAGCGCTGCCTATATAGAGCGCTGAGATATTTACGTACTGCGGGTAGATAAAGAAAACAACAAGCATGCTCACCAAAGACATGGGAAGAGAAGCTATGCGAGGAGGAAACATACTAACCGATAACAGAAGGCACAATAGTAATCCAAACACCGCATCAACGCTGTTGATATAAGGAATAGGGAAATGATTTAGGACTATTCCATGCAGAACCGCTTGCCCCCCAAGCGTCTCGGAACCAAGGGCGCTTAGCGGACTGCCGAATAGAGTCCCTGTCTGAAGCATGCGTACAGGATGTGCAAAATACTTTTCAAAATCATCGTGCCAATTAAAAACCTTTGGCCGAAGCTGCGTTTGTACTGTGAAATACATAATCGCGGCGATAAATAAACCTAATAAGGCCAGATAAAACCATTCACTTTTACTTTTCCGCAGTGGGTTCGGCTTAAATTTATGATACTTGACAGCAAGTGTGACACCGATAAGCAGTAAAATGTCGAAAGTCCATCCGTAAGCGAAACGCAGAAGGTTGAACACTCCTCCTAAAAAAATGATAGCCCCCAATCCAGCGGTTATCGTCACCGCCCAGTTGCCGGAAGGATGCTTTGCCAGACGATGTAATAGTAATCCCCAACCATAAAGGGAAATACAAACACCGATTATTATGCCTGTAAAAACAATGAATATCATAGTCATTTAAAACCCATACTTGGGTTTATTATACATTGTGCCGTCTATTTTTTTAAGAATGTTAAGAAAAATAATCAAGGATTCGGTATAATATACGTTCTATTGGTAAGTATATATGTGGGTAGATGCGGGAAATACCAAATAAATATTGGATTTGCACTGTTTATGTGATTTTGACAGCAGCCACACTTGCGGTCTTTTGGCAGGTTCACGCCTTCGATTTTGTGAATTATGACGACGATAAATATGTTAGTGAAAATAAGCATATTTTGACCGGTCTTACTCTCAGTAATATCACATGGGCTTTTGGAGAGCCGCATTTCTTTATGTGGCATCCCATGACTTCGCTGAGCCACATGCTGGACTGCCAGCTTTTCGGATTAAATCCGGGCTGGCACCACACTGTAAGTTTGTTATTTCACATTGTTAACGCCTTACTGCTTTTTACTGTTCTTAGACGAATGACTGACCGTATTTGGCCAAGTGCCTTTGTAGCTGCGGTTTTCGCCTTACATCCTTTGAATGTTGAATCCGTTGCGTGGGTAGCCGAACGCAAAAGTGTTTTAAGCGGATTCTTCTGGATATTGACTATGTTTACTTACGTCCGTTACGCAAAACGTCCTGGTATTGTAAATTATCTGCTGGTAGTTCTGGTTTTTTCCCTCGCTTTAATGTCCAAGCCGATAACTGTTACATTACCTTTTGCATTGCTTTTGCTCGACTATTGGCCTCTTAATCGGCTTGAAAATGTGTCTCTTACGCAAGCTTCCTCACGGCGGACCATTTTCCGTTTAATTCTCGAGAAAATTCCGCTTTTCATTCTTTCAGCCCTTTGCAGCACTATCACGTTTCTCGCCCAACGAAGCGGCGGAACGATAATAGAGCTTAAAAATCTTCCCCTGCGATTCCGTTTAGCCAATGCTGTCTTTTCTTATTTAAAATATATCGGTAAAATGTTTTGGCCGACGGAACTGACCGCATTTTATCCGTTTAAAAGTGAGGAACTTAGCTCCGTATGGGTATGGGTTGCTTTAGCGTTTTTTTTGGTTGTTTCGATTATAGTTGTTCAACTTGCGAAAACCTGCAAATATCTTCCTGTTGGATGGTTTTGGTATCTTGGCACACTCATACCCACGATTGGAATAGTACAGGCTGGAAGCCAGGCAATGGCTGACCGATACGCTTATGTCCCGCTTATCGGTTTATTCATAATTATTGCATGGGGGGCAAACGACCTGCTGATGAAATGGCGGTACCGGAAAATCATTCTGCGCATACTGGCTTTTGCTGTACTTATTGTTTTGACAATTTGCACAAAATTTCAGGTTCGTTACTGGCAAGATAGCCTCGCGCTTTGGGAGCATGCCTTGCAGATAACTGAGAACGAGCCCTCGGCGCATTACCATCTTGCAGCAGCTCTCGCACAAAAAGGCAGGTTCGAAGAAGCTGCCGAACACGGCAGGGTAGCTCTTGAGCTGCGAAAAACCCCAAATGCGGAGATATTATCCAACATGGGCAGCATTTACAACAACCTTGGTCGTTACACCGAGGCTATAGAGGCCTTTGTTCAGGCCCTAAAAGTCGATCCGAGTTATGCAAATGCTTATGTCGGTCTTGGAAATACTTTTGGAAAACTCGGCTACCACAAAGAAGCTGAACAGGCTGCCAAACAAGCGATAAAAATCGAACCTGATTTGGCTGAGGCATATTCTATACTCGGTGCCGCGTATTTCAGCCAAAACGACTGGACAGATGCAATAGAAACCTTCAGGCAGGCAATCCGTATGCAGCCGGATTATGCTCAGGCTCACTATAGTCTCGGTTTGGCTTTACTCCGATCGGGCGACAAAAACGCTGCCCTTAAACAATATCAAATCCTTAAAAAATTAGATGCTGAAAAGGCAAATATGCTGCTTGGCCTTATTCAAAAATAGGATAATACCGGATGGATAAACAATCAGAGAAACATTGGGCTTATTTTGTTTACCTGGTCTTGGCAATGACCACTTTCGCTGTCTTTTGGCAAGTTCACACCTTCGATTTTGTGAATTATGACGACGATAAGTATGTCAATGAGAATCAGCATATCTCTTCCGGATTTACCCTCAACAATGTCATCTGGCTTTTTACCAAAGACATCGGTCGCTGGCACCCATTGACCGGACTTACCCAAATGCTGGATTGCGAGCTGTTCGGACTTAATCCAGGCCGACATCACTTGGTAAACTTATTTTTTCACATTATTAATACCTTGCTGCTGTTTGCTCTTCTAAGGCAAATGACTGGCACCCTTTGGCAAAGCGCCTTTGTTGCAGCCTTATTTGCGATTCATCCGCTGCATGTTGAGTCCGTTGCCTGGATATCCGGACGTAAGGACCTTCTCAGCACCTTGTTTCTGTTTCTGACAATAGCCGTATATTTTTATTATGTCCAAAGGCGTAATGTGGGCTGGTACGTTCTTGCCCTCGGGCTGTTTGCCTTGGGCCTTTTGGCAAAACCAATGCTCATAACTTTACCTCTCATTTTGCTTTTGCTTGACTATTGGCCGCTCCAGCGATTTCAGCGCAAAATTCCCCTGCGCCTTATTTGGGAAAAGCTGCCCTTCTTTGCTCTTTCAGTAGGTTCGACCGTCGCTACTTTTTTTATTCAAAGAAGTATCGGTGCCGTAAGAACAATCGAATCGATTCCCTTGACCATTCGGGCCGCCAATGCTGTTGTTTCTTATCTAAAATACATCGGTAAATTAATCTGGCCGCAAAATCTCGCCGTTTTTTACCCCTACTCCGAAAATATAGTGCCCGCCTGGCTGGCTGCCACTTTTGCCGTGGTGCTTTTGGTCGTAACGCTTCGTTTAATCCTTATAGCGGACAAATTTAAGTATTTATTGGTCGGCTGGCTTTGGTTTATCGTGACGCTTGTGCCGGTTATAGGCCTGGTTCGAGTAGGGGACCACGCTATGGCCGACAGATACACTTATGTTTCGCTTACAGGTTTATTTATCATTATCGCCTGGGGGGCAAATGACCTTTTGGCTAAGTGGAAACATCGCCGCCACATCTTGACTTTGTCAGCACTGGCGGTTATTGCCGTTTTGGCTGTTGTTTCCGGTATTCAGACAAGCTGCTGGCGCAACAGCCAAACTCTTTTTGAACACGCTTTAAAAGTAACCAAAGGAAATTATGTGGCAAACGCAAACCTCGGCGCCGCGTTGATAGAGCAGGATAAATTTGACCAGGCCGTCGAACAGCTCCAGCTTGCCATACAGATTAACCCCAATTGTGCTGAGGCTTACCTTAATCTCGCCGATGTTTACCGTAAACTTGGGCAGTACGCCGATGCCATACAAGTCTATAATAGCGTTATCCAGGTTCGGCCCGCTTATGCCCCCGCGTACTACGAACTCGGTAACACTTATGACCGGCTCGGCCAGTATCAGCAGGCAGTCGAGGCTTATATCTCCGCTCTAAAAATCAAACCCGATTATATACAGGCCTACAGCAATCTCGGTGTCGCCTATGGACGACTTGGACAATGGCAAAATGAGATAGATGCGTGCAGCAAAGCGATAAAAATAGACCCTGCTTTTGCCGATGCCCACAATAACCTCGGTGTCGCCTTAGGCCAGCTCGGACGTTTCCCGGAGGCGATTCAGGCGTTCAGAAGGGCGATACAGCTCAACCCCGATTTTGCCGAAGCGCACCTCGGCTTGGGGGCCGCTTATCTTATGTCAGGCGACAAAAACTCCGCACTTAAGGAATACGAAATCCTCAAATCCCTCGACCCCCAGAAGGCAAACCTCCTGCTCAATCTGCTAAACCAGCAGAAATAGTTGTCTTTATATGGTTTTCTCTAAATATGCCTCGGATGTACGTTTCCTTGGCGCGTATATCTCATACAGGTACAAACTCCACATAAAATAAGCCAATACAAGCGGATAATACGTCCACATAAAGATATAGATGGTTCTTAGCCCCGGCAAAGTAACATTGGCGGCTGAAACAATCGCCAGAAAAAAAAGAAACGGATATGCCTTTAAATATCCCATCCGGTTAATTATGAAATAGCTCGGTATTATCAGCAGCACACATGCATAGTCCTTCAGCCTCGGATGAATAAGAGCATAAACTATGCACGCGAGAAATAGTATCATCTTTTCCTTATCTTCCGTTTTGAGGGATTTCAGGACGAAATACGCCCGCAGGCTTACAAGGATTATCACCCCGGCGATAACATAGAAAAGCCCTCGCTGAAAACCTTCCGGTACAGATATACCCGTTGTCTGGGCCAGCATTTCGAATACTTCTTGAATAAGGCCGGCTGTTGAAGGACTGTATAGTCCGCGTTCGACTAAAACGTCTTTTGCGCCGGTAAGAAATGCACAAAACATTTCGGGCCACGCCGCATACTGAATGAGCAAATAACTTAGAAAAACAACACAGGAACCGAAGAAATAAAAATACTTCCTCTTTTCATCCGCAAGCAAAAGCAAACCCAGAAAGACTATCGGTGTCAGCTTAAAACAGGCGCCTAACAGAATAAAACAGCAGAATGGCAAAAACCGCCGCTCCAAAAAGAAATAGAAACCGAGCCACAGCATTAGCTGTTCGAACATATTTATATTGCCGGCACGCATATCGAGAAATATCGCGCTGTTAAACGCCAAAAGGCAGAAGAAATAAAATCCCTCGCCGGCCTGTTTGGCGACGAACTTCATTCGCCACAGCAACACCAGACCGATTATCATTCCGACTTTTAAAAGCAGAAATATGCTGTACGCGGTATTATAATCTGTCAATGTAAACAGCCGGTAAAACCATAACGTCGCCGGTGGATAGGCGTACCAGTACCCGAGGGTGTGGGTCTGCACGCTTTTTAACGTTTCAAAATCATACGGGTTCCCGCCCCCGGAAAAAACCTGGGCGGAGTAATACTGCATCTCGAAATCACGCTGGTACAGTTGCCGGTTAACAATCAGATAGTAAATACAGTAAATGAAATAGAGAAATAGTAATCCGACAACTATCTTTTTAAAGGTTTTGCTGTTCATTTACCGCTTCCTTATTCACGGCGTCCTCAATAACGAAAAATACTACTATAACATTTTATCGGCTGATTAAATACATACTATCCACAATATTGAATGTGTAAAAACAATCGGGGCTTGTACCGAAGTACAAGCCCCGAACAATACAAAATTCGTACCCGCCGTCGTCTCCGCCGTCTTTTTAGCTTAGGCGGGTATTACTGGCTTAAAACGCGGAAATTAGCGTTTCCTTCTCAGAAGCATCAGGCTGCCAAGACCAAGCAACGCGATTGTTGCCGGTTCAGGAACGTATGTATACGTCTGAAAACCTTCCACTCCTGTCCATGCGATTAAGTCTTCTGCAGTGCCGTATCCATTAACAATCTTGCCTGCTGCGATATCGGCGGTGACTGTTGCGAATACATTGCCCTTAATCTTCAGGATGCCGCCGTTATCGACCTTAATCTTGCCTCTCATTTGACCCGCATAGATACCGCTGGTGACAAGAGCGCTGTTAATAGAATAGGCGTCAACATTCACCAAGCCGCCATCCTTGATGTTCAATCTGCCGATGCCGATGTTGGCGCTGGTGCCAAAAGCAACTTGCAGGTCCGAACCAGTCGTTGTCATCGTCCCTGTGTTCTTAACATTCAGCGTGCCGTAAACGTCAACTATAGCTGCGGTGCTGTTGGCAGTGCCGAGTTTGAACGTACCAAGGGCCTGCGTGAGCTTCTGGCAGGCATCCCATACACCGCCGTCATCAATGGTAACCGTCACAGTAGCGCTGCCCTTAAGTTCAACTGAACCATCGTTGCTTATGCTGCCGCCATCCTGGATTGTTACAGTTTCTGTGTGTATCGTAAACTGTGGCTTGACACCGCCGCTGACAGCCGAGTCAACGATTACGTTGGCGCCAAGGTGGCCGGCAGTAAGACTCTGGACTACGACTGTCGCATCGCTTGCCACAGGGAGTCTATTTAAGTCCCAGTTTGATGCGACTGCCCAGTTGCCTGGTCCTTCGCCCGCGCCTGGACCTACCCACTGAATAGCTGAGGCCATTCCGGCTAAAGCCAGTACGAATACTAAACTTATTAACTTCTTAGACATAACACTCCTCCTCTTCGTAAAAACTAACTCTCTACTTCTTTTGACTTGGCTTTTGGCTACAAGCCAAAAACAAAATCTGCTTTCACAAGCATTCACATTTAATTTGTTTTGGCAACAAGCCAAAACTACCCTTCACCTCATTAACTTCCTGTGCGTGCTTGTTTCAAACAGTCCAAGCTCTTTGTTTGTCAGGGGGAAAAAGAAATGACTCATACTTTTCATCACTCTCTTCTTCATCCTGGTAGCGAAAACCGCATTTGCGGCCTGTCGCAACAAATATAGTTATATCACTTTACCTATACGCAAGTCAAGGAAAATTACCGCGAATACCAAAAAAATTATCGCAAAATCGGTAAATTTCGGGCAGTCTGTTCGTAAGCGACGCTGTTAAAAGCACTTATAGCGAAGATGCAGCCGTAGATAACTTTTTAAGGCCGGTAAAAAATCGCTGTTCATTCGAATAAGGTCGTTTTTATTCCCTTGCAATTAAAGAACTTATAGGTGCCGATTGACTTACAAATCCTTTTTTAATAAAATTACCCTTGCCGATAAATTACTTTAACTACGCTTCTATTTTGGTATCGAGGACCGTTTATTGAAAATTGCGACAATGCGACAAGTTGACCACTGGTTTGGAAGTGCCATTTGCTTTTTGCTTACGGGCCTGCGAAAAGTTGGGAATTTGAACTCAGTTTCAAATTCTACCGCTTCTGAAAATCCGCGAAGCATACTCATTGTCAAATTGGCCGAGCAGGGCGCCACGGTCCTGGCTTATAAAGCTATTTCTCGTGCCATAGAAATGGTCGGTCGCGAAAATGTCTATTTTCTTGTTTTCGGGGAAAACCGGTTTGTTCTCGATGCTATGAATGTCCTGCCAGAAAAGAACATCTTTGCGATTGACACCGAAAATTTCGGCGCACTGGCGATTAGCGCTGTGCAGGCTTTAGGAAAAATAAGAAAACTATGCATCGATGCCGCCGTGGATTTTGAATTTTTCGCAAGGGGCTCGGCAATCTTGACTTTCCTCAGCGGCGCAAAAACACGCGTTGGTTTGCATAGTTTCGCAGGCGAAGGGCCTTATCGCGGCGATTTAATGACACATCGCATAAGCTACAATCCGCATATCCATACAAGCCAGATGTTCGAATCAATGGTTTGCGCGATAAGTTCTCCCTCAAGCCAACTGCCTGCCCTAAATTTCGATACCCCCCAGGTTCAAAGTTTTACACCTGCCTTCATTCCCTCCGACGCGGAATTGCAGGAGGTTAGAAATATTATTCAAAGTCATACTCGTACCAGCGAATACCGCCCGCTCGTTTTGTTAAATGCCAACGCCTCCGACCTTCTGCCCCTGCGACGATGGCCTGCCCAGCGTTACGTCGCTCTTGCAAAGCTGCTTATCGATAAATCACCCGCGATGCGAGTGGCTTTTACAGGGACCACCGCTGAAAAGGATATTGTGGAAAAATTAGTTGCTTCTGTCGCCTCGGACCGGTGTTTTTCACTTGCCGGAAAAACCACCTTCAGACAGCTTCTGGTGCTTTATCACCTTGCGGACCTGCTCGTTACAAATGACAGCGGCCCGGCGCATTTCGCCTCGCTGACGCCCGTCAAAATTATTGTATTGTTCGGCCCCGAAACGCCCTCGCTTTTCGGCGCTAGTAGCACGAATACCAGCATTATAAGAAAAGATATTCCCTGCAGTCCCTGCGTTAACGCGTATAATAACCGTTTTTCCGCCTGCAAAAATAACGTATGTATGCAAAAAATCACAGTCGAAGAAATTTTTCAATTGGTCTCCGGTTTGTGCAATCTGTAAAGAGACGATTCTGAATCACAGGTCGGCAGTTCGAGAATTTTCTTACAATCTCAGGGACTGTTTTGTGATATACTTGTGTATTATTTCTTAGCGTGTAGTCAGGATGAAAAGTATGGTAAAAAAGAACGTGCCTGCTAATTCGACGCAGGCAATATTATTTTTGGTGCTCATCTGTTTTTTCCTGTCAGGCCTCAGCAGCCTGATATATCAGGTCCTTTGGACGAAAATGATTGTCAAGATTATTGGTTCAGCCCCTTTCGCCGTCGCAATCGTTCTGACCATCTTTATGGGCGGATTGGGCATGGGCAGCTTTCTCGCCGCACGCATCATAGACAGCGTTAAAGATCCCGCCAGGCTTGTCAGGATTTACGGTCTTCTGGAACTTGCTGTAGGAGCTTATGCTCTTGTTATCCCTCTGCTATTAAAAATTTTTCGTCCACTCTATGCCGTTCTTTATAATCATCTTTATGACCGTTTTCTTTTATATAATTTTCTTACATTCATCGGTTGCTCAATTATTCTCTGTCTTCCCGTCGTCTGTATGGGAGCTACTCTGCCGGTACTTTGCCGGTTTTATGTGACGCGCCTCTCGCATCTGGGGACCCACGTCGGCAGGTTGTACGGATTGAATACCATCGGTGCCGCATTCGGTGCGCTATTGTGTGGTTTCTGGCTTATAAACTATCTGGGGATTTCAGGTACTTTGATTCTTGCCGTTCTTATAAATATTTTTATTGGCTTGGCCTGTTTGATTGCCGGCGCACGAATACAAACTAAACCTTTGTCTTTAACAGGGACTCTGTCTGAATCGGAAAAGCCATTCCCGGATTTCGGTGATTCATCGTACTCCTCCGACTTGCCGCCGTTTGCTGTCAATGCAGCACTGGTTGTCTTTGCCGTTTCAGGATTTTGCGCGATGGCCTACGAAGTTATGTGGACGCGTCTGCTCGGTTTGCTTGTGGGACCGACTACTTATTCTTTTACAATTGTGCTTGTCAGCTTTATCACAGGGCTTGCGTTAGGCAGCATCATCTTCGGATTTTTTGCCGACAGAGTTAAAAATGTCCTTTTGCTGCTGCTGGCCACCCAGATTGCTACTGCCCTGACAGCTTTGCTTGTCAGCCAGTTGCTCGGGGATAGTCAGCTTTTTTTCGCAAAACTAATTTTAACCTTTCAAAAGGACTTCGTTTTGCTTAATTTCCTCAAGGCTCTCGCGCTCTTTGCATTTCTCATACTGCCGACAGTTCTTTCCGGCGCCACCTTTCCTCTGGTTGGAAAAATATGTACCCATTCCATTGCAAATGTCGGAAAATCGCTCGGCTTCGCCTATGTCGTCAACACAATCGGCGCCGTCGCGGGCTCTTTTTGCGCAGGCTTCATTATTCTTCCGTTGCTCGGAAAAGAAAACAGTCTAAGTTTTGTTATAGGCCTGCAGCTTCTAACCGCCGCAGTTATTGCCGTGTTTGCGGCCAAAAATAGCCTCTGCAAATACAAACCCCTTTCTCTGGCCGCACCAGCTGTATTTGGCCTTGCGATGTGTTTCTTTTTTCCTTTCTGGAACCGGTATCTGATTGCTGCCGGGATGTATCACCGCTTTGACAAAATCGACATGATTCTTCGTACTACCGGCTGGTTCGAAACTTTCTTACACTCATCGCAGGCCAGGTTGGAAGAAAAAAAGAACACCTTAGAGCTCGTCTACTATGGAGATGGTGTAGGCGGTTTCACTACCGTTTTCAAAAGCGCCGATGAATTTGGAAATCACCAATATTTTATGGCGAACAGCGGTAAATTTGATGCTTCATCCCGAGGTGATATGCCTACGCAAACTCTTCTTGCTCATTTCCCGATGCTTTTTCATCCTAATCCCAAGAATGTTATGGTTTTGGGCCTCGCCAGCGGTATTACCGCAGGAGAAACCCTCTACTATCCGATTGACAAGCTTGATGTTGTTGATATCAGTCAGCAGGTCGTCGAAGCGAGCCACTTTTTTGACCCCTGGAATAATAATGTGCTTTCAAATCCAAAAACAAACCTCATTGTTCAGGATGGCCGCGCCCATCTTTATCTGACAAATCAGAAATACGATGTTATTATTTCCGAACCTTCAAACCCCTGGATGGCTGGGATGGCTGATTTGTTCACCCGCGATTTATTTGCTCAGGCACGCGACAGGCTAAACGATAATGGGATTTTTTGCCAATGGGTGCATGCTTATCAGATGGATTGGGACACTTTTGCTCTTGTCTGTCGGACTTTTGGCGACGTATTTCCCAACAATTTGCTTGTTCAGACTATGTTTGCGCAGTCAGTCGATTACCTGTTGATAGGTTTTAAAGGTGAAAATAAGCTGATTCTTTCTTATGCCGTCGAAAAACTGCCCTATGTCAGGCAATCAAAAAATATTATCTTGCCAGACCCGAGGGTTTTATATCCGCTTATAGTTTCCGAAGACATCGGACGGATTGTTGGTGAAGGGCCGCTGAATACGGACAATAGACCAAGACTCGAGTTTGAAGCCCAAAAAACGATGTATTATGAAGACCCCCGGATAGGTGTCAACATAGACGCTCGTAAGGTACTTACGCAGGATACTAAAAGCATCGTTAAACAGGTACTTTCAGATGTCAACTCGCAGATTGACTTGACCGAATATCTATTCTCCGTTTACACCCCTGTCTTTGATTTGGTGGACCTCCAAAAGGCTACACCTGCCCAGCAGCAGCGGTTATTCGAACTTATCGATACATACTGTGCAAATAACCTGCTGAATTTGTCGCAATTCCCTCCTGGGCAGATTGGCCAGCGATGTCGGTCTGTGCAGATAGAATCTCTGAAAAATAAAGTCGGCACTGTTCTCGACACGGCTGAATCGTATTCCTATCTATCGGGTCTTTACGCTCAGCAGGGCTTGCTCGATGAGGCTGTCGCGGCAGCAACGCGTGCCGTTGAACTGAGGCCGAATCTTTGTAGTGGATACGTCGCACTTGGAAACCTTCTTTTCCGGCAGGGCAAACTTGAGGAAGCTGCGGATTGTTTTAGAGACGCCCTGCAAATTATGCCGCGAAATTTTATAGTACACAACACCCTTGGTGTTACTCTGGGAAAGCAGTCTATTTATGATGAAGCTATCCGGCATTTCAAAGAAGCCGTGCGTTTGGACCCGGATTTTACGGAAGCACACGCCAATCTTGGCCATGCACTGCTTGAGCAGAAAAAGCTTGATGAGGCAATTAAGCACCTTACTATTTCGGCAAAGCTCGAACCCAATAATCCCGCTGTAATTAACAATCTTGCGAGGGCTTTTGAACAAAAAGGGCAAATCGATGACGCCATAGTCCATTATCGCCAAGTCGTTAAAATCAAACCTGACTGGGCCGCGCCTGCGAATTCTCTGGCATGGTTTTTAGCGGTTAAAAAAAATTCCCGCTTCCATAACCCCAAAGAAGCTGTATTGGTTGCCCTGCAGGCTTGTAGATTGACTAACGATTCGGAACCAGCACTCCTGGATACACTTGCCGCAGCTTACGCTGCCAATGGCCAGTTTGGCGAGGCAGTCAATATTGCACAAAAAGCCCTGAATCTGGCACGGTCTTTGAGCCAGAATATACTTGCGGATGAAATCGAAAGACGTCTGGATTTATTTAAGGCCAGCCGGCCGTATTTCGAAACTTCGTCCTGATTAAACACCTAACTTCTTTGATTGTAACAATTTAACGTTTCGAATCGCCTGTGATGTTCGTTTCTGCCTTGGTTAATTTTCATTCTCGAAATTTGTTATTTCAACACATTTTTAATATTTCTATATGGGTTTTTTCTTGACCATTAGCACCGGGGGAATTACTATGCGTATTAAGATTAACTGCTGACGATTGATTGATATCCCACTACGCTACTATGGTTTTGCAGCCTTGGCAGGGGATTGAAGGACGGAAAAGCGTGTCTATTTTCCGAAAGAAAGGTAGTTAAGCTGCAAGGACATCTTTGGCGTTGTTTTGCATAGCATTGGAAGATAACTATAAATTTTGAATCACAATGTCAAAGGTGTGGTTTAAGTTAAAACGAAATGTTTGTTATAAAAAGGTTTTGCGTACCTGTAAAGGAGTATCGGTATTGGACATAAGGTTAGCGAACTTTATGGTGAGAAAAACATGGCTCCTTGAGCCAACAGGAGCGCAGTTTAATGTAATTGCGTTTCCTAATAACTGATTTTTTACTCGGTACGTTGCTTTCGTTTTAAAAAACAGATTTTTTGTCAGCTTGCCTGCCAGATAGCCTCTTAATCAATCCTTCGTCAGGTAAATTTTATTATTTTATGACCGCAAGGGAAGGATTGTGATATGGATACTATTATCATGCAGCTTAGTGTCCCTGCCGTAGCGGCTTCGGTTGTTTGCTTTATCCTCGGGATTTGTCTGGCTGTCATTTCTCAGCAGATAATTTCCAAAGTAAAGACAAAAACCTTTCGGGAAGACCTCCAGCGGCAGATAGAGGGCGCCAAAAAGGAAGCGGAAAACATCATTCGTTCCGCGCAAATCGACGCGGCAGCCGAAACCATCAAGAAAAAGGAGCAATTCGCCGCAGAGGCCAATCAGGTGCGGGCAGAACTGCACGAGGCTGAAACACGATTAAACAAACGTGAGGACACCTTAAACCGCCAGACAGAGGCAATGCAGCAGCGTGAAGAGGAGTTGAAACTTCAGGATAAGGAAGTTGAGAGACGACTGCTGAACGTCGCGAACAAGGAAAAACAGGTCTCAATCATAATGGCGCAGCAGAAAAACCAGCTTTTAAAAATTACCGCAATGAATATTGATGAAGCTAAAGAATTGCTCCTAAAACGCCTCGAGGACGAATGCGAGCACGAAATGTCCACCTTGATTCAGCGGAAGGTAGAGGCCGCGAATGAAATCGCCCAGGACAAATGCAGAGAGATAATCAATACCGCTATCCAGCGTTACGCCGCCGAACAAACCTGCGAGGCATCGGTTTCAACCGTTGAAATCCCCAACGATGATATGAAAGGCCGAATCATCGGAAGAGAAGGGCGTAACATCCGCGCGTTCGAAAAAGCCACGGGTGTTGACGTTATTGTCGATGATACCCCCGGAATGATTGTCGTAAGTACCTTCAACCCAATCAGACGCGAAGTCGCTCGCCTCGCGATGGAAAGACTCATTCAGGATGGCCGGATACACCCGTCCCGAATCGAGGAGCTTGTTGCCCAGACTAAAAAAGAGGTAAACCTAAAAGTGCTGCAGCTCGGAAAAGACGCTTCCGTCGAAGCCAACGTGAGAGGATTGAACAATAGAATCCTCAGCCTGCTCGGTGCTTTGAATTTCAGAACGAGCTACGGCCAGAACGTCCTGCGGCACAGCATCGAAGTCGCCTTTCTCGCCCAGATTATGGCTGAAGAACTCGGTCTCGATGGTGCACTCGCCAGACGCGCTGGTCTGCTCCACGATATCGGTAAGGCCATCGACCACGAAGTCGAGGGAAGTCACCCCGAAATCGGTGCCAACTTCCTCAAGCGTTTCAACGAGCCTCCCGTCGTACTGAATGCCGTTTTGGGTCATCACGGTGATGTTCCGCCGGATAACCCCTACACTCCACTGGTTGCTTCTGCTGATGCGATTAGTGCCTCAAGGCCCGGCGCTAGAAGGGAAACGCTCGAAAGATACATCAAGCGTCTCGAAAAACTCGAAGAAATCGCAAGCGCCTTCAAAGGTGTTGAAAATGCCTACGCCATTCAGGCAGGCCGCGAAATTCGCGTTATCGTAAATGCCGAACAGATTGACGATGGCACTGCGATGAAGGTGGCACGCGATATTGCCAACAAGATTGAAACCGAGATGACTTATCCGGGTGAAATTCAGGTAACATTGTTGAGAGAAGTCCGCTGCATTGAATACGCGAAATAAGGTTTTTTAGCCCCCTGCCTGTCCTGAGCTTGTCGAAGGGCACTGCAGGGGGTTTTACGGTTAAAACCATGAAACTCAAGCTGCTTTGTATCGGCGATATTGTTGGTCGACCGGGGAGACGAATTCTCGCCGACAGATTAAAACCGCTCGTTGACGAGCAGGGCATAGACTGCATCATCGCCAATGCCGAAAATGCCGCGGGCGGTTCAGGCCTGACTCCCCAGATATATTCCAAGCTAATTCGCTACGGTGTCAACCTTGTTACGCTCGGTGACCATGCCTACAAGAAAAAGGAAATAATTCAGACCCTCGAAACAGAAGATGATATTATAAGACCCGCGAACTTCTCCGAACTTGCCGCCGGCAGGGGGGTAGCGTTTTACAAAACCGGCAAAGGCCCCGTCGTCGCCGTTGTTTCCCTGATAGGCCGCATTTTTATGAAACCCGCCGAGTCGCCTTATATTGTCATCGATAAAATTCTACCTCAGGCTGCTTCAAAGGCCGACATCATCGTTGTCGATTTTCACGCTGAAGCCACCAGCGAAAAAATCGCTATGGGCTATTATCTCGACGGCCGCGTGAGCTGCCTGTTCGGTACTCATACCCATGTGCCGACCGCCGACGAACGAATCCTCCCCAAAGGAACAGCCTATATTACAGATGTCGGTATGACCGGCCCCGTCAATTCCGTTCTCGGTAGGGCGATAGACAATGTCGTCAAATCATTTAGAACGCAGATGCCCGTCCCCTTCGAAGTGGCTTCAGGCGAAGTTAAAATGGAGTCCATCGTTGTTACTATCGATAGCTCTACCAAAACCGCCGAAAAAATCGAAAGATTATCAATCAGGCAGGACTACAAGGAAACCACCGTCTACGATACCGACGACGGCAAACCCGAATACTTCAACGATTTTTAAACCCCTGCCTACCAGTTGCCCGCCAGTATCGCGTAATCCTTGAAATCCACATCACAGTCGCTGTCCAAGTTGCCCTCCGGGATACTGCTGCAGTTACTGTCCAGCCAGTTGTTGCCCATAATCCCCAAATCGTCGAAATCAACGTCGCTGTCATTATCAATGTTGCCCGCCAGTGGATAATAAATGACTAATTTCAACTCGCCCGACGTTAATGCCTGAAGCCTGTACGCGTGCCATGGCGGCAGGATATTGCCCGCCGTCTCCCAGCTTTTGCTTGCCGGATTGAAATGCTCCGGATTATTTATCCACCCGTTGCTGACCGCCTCGTTAAGCGACACTTCATTAGTGCCGTTTTTAATCCTGCAGTTGCTCCTGTACAGCGATTTATTAAACGGGTCGCCGAAATAAAAATACCGTGTTCCAGTACCGCCTATTGTTAATGTTTGTGTCCCGCTCAACTCTATTCCTGAAACTTTAAGTGATGTTTGATTGCCGCCAAGCATCAGCTTGTATGTGCCGCCCGGCACTATCTTCCCGAATTGCACTGCGTCGGATTGATAAGTCGGGTACTCGGCAAAGCCTGCTGTTGGACTGTTATACCGGTAAAGGTTGTGATAAACACAATTTGGCCAGTAGCCAAGGTCGGCAAAGACCGAATATGGCTGAGCATTATCTGCCGCTACTGGAATCGAAATCCAGTTCTCGCCTGTCATAAGATAATTTGCCGGACAATTTACTTCGACCGTCCCTGATTCGAAAAATCCCATATCAGGAGCATCGCCCGCGTACGGCAGCCCCACATCAGTCCCGCTGTCTATGCACGCCGCATTTGTCGGCGCATAATTCGCGTCAAAATTCGGATTTACCGAAATCGAGTTGCCGTCCTGCGTGCTGAAACTCTGCCAGCCCGCCAGATTATAAGTTGTCCCGAGATAATCAATAGGATTAGCGCCTGCGGCATACCACAGGTTGTAATCTGAATCCAGTGTAAGGTAGCTCGGTAGCGCAGTTATCTGTAGTCCTTCAAGCGACCATATTACCGGATTACCTGTGATTTCCCACGCTCGCGTAACACCGGAGATAATACTATTCTTGATGGTAACATCCATCTTATGGGTGTCGTTTGTTACCAGCGAAATACTGTAGTCATCACCAGATGATGCGCAATTAAGCATCCGGAATTGTTTAACGTATCTCGGTGAACCGCCGGCGGTGCTGTTGTCCATTAGACTCGTAAGTTTAAATCCTTCGCGGCTGTTATTGTACGACAGGCATTTAATGAATTCGCAGTGGTATCTGCCGGAGTCCACCGGGATATCCACCGCGTAGAATTTATACCCATGACCATCAATGCTGCTATATGGATTGGCTACGTTACACACAACACTGTGCTCGATGGTGCAGTATCGACCTCTCAGGTCGATTCCATCGTCCCAGCATGTGTCGGCATCAAATCCCGTAACATAGATGTTTTCACACCAGGAAGTCATAAGTTGTTCTGTACTATTATACTGCCCTCCGCCGGTAATCCCGTCATTGTCGGTGTTTGAGGAAATATGCATGTTATAAACGTGACAGTCGATTATTTGCACGTTTTCGGTATTATAATTGTATCCTGTTGGTATGGGGTTGTTAGGGTCGTAGGTCTTTAATTCATACCCACCTTTACAGTTTGCCGCATAACAACCGGCAATGATGACGTCATGAACCGACCTTAATTTTATCGAGGTTAGCCCACAGTTTGTGATTGTGCAGTTGAATATTTCGATGTGGTGAGGCCGGGTGGTGGAACTGCCTTTATCGACTCCTATTCCCCCGCCGGACGCAATCTGATTACCATTGCTATAACCGAAGTTTTGCATCGTAAGTCCCACAAACCGGAAATAACTATGTGATGAATCCAGTGTGAAAGCACGAAAACCGCCGTTCCCGCCGTCAATTATTGGTATTTCACCTTGGTACGCGGCAAAAGTGACGTAGTTGCCCGCAGAACCGGAATGTGCCGGTGTAATTGAACCGGTTATATTGTATGTCCCGCCGCGGATATACGTCGTATCACCCGCTACCATTACGCTGGCCGCCTTGCCGATAGTTTTCCACGGCAGGCCGAATGACCCATCACCGGTCGTATCGTTGCCGGTCGTAGCCACATAATAAGTCGCGCCGGAAACTGTGGAAACTGCCGCCCCGGACAAAAAAACAACCAACACCGCGAATACGAACTTTATTCCCTTTTTCATTGTCGAACCGCCTTCCGAAGGAATAAAAGCAGGTTTTGCAGGTTTCATTCCTCCTCCTTATTGAGCAAATTTTCTCGAAAGGCATTATATCATATTTAATGCACCGTTTCAAGCAAATTTTCCCGCTGCGATGCCTTAAAAACGCGGATATATGAAAAATATTTGCCTGTCGTGACGTTTATTATTACACTTGTTATGTTTTAAAAAATTGCATGTTTAAGGAAAACACCGATGACCAAAAAAGAACGTGTAAAAGCCGCGATGGCACATAAGCAAACCGACTTCGTCCCTTTTCAGATGGACTGCCTCTCCGCCGCTGAAAAAAAATTAAAACAGCATTTCGGTGATGTTGACCTCGGTGAGGTCATCGGCAACCACGTCGCGATGTTCGAACCGAGCGTCTATTCCATCTTCCGCATCGAAGATTTAGGCCAAAACAAATTCCGCGATGCCTTCGGCGCAATCTGGGAACTAAAACCCGGTGAAGATATTGGTACCGTCATAGAATACCCCCTCGCCGAACCCTCGCTCAAAGGCTATAAATTCCCCGACCCGGACAAAATTATGCAGCTCGATGAAATCCCCGCCTTTATCGAAAAAAACAAGGACAAATTCATTATTGGCGCCATCGGTTTTTCGCTCTACGAACGCGCCTGGATTCTCCGCGGCATAGAACCAATCCTGATGGATATGGCAGGCAATCCCGAGTTTGTCGAAGAACTCTTCGACCGAATCATCGACTTTAACATCGCCATTACAAAAAGACTTTGCAAATTCCCCATCGACTGTTTCCATTACGGTGACGACTGGGGTCAGCAGCACGGCCTGATTATGGGCCCGGCGACCTGGCGAAAACTGTTCAAGCCGCGGCTCAAAAAAATGTACGACGTCGTCCACAGTTTCGGCTATCCCGTCTCAATACACTCCTGCGGCGACATCACCGAAATCATTCCCGATTTAATCGAAATCGGGGTCAATATGATTACACCCCTGCAGGCTGAAGCCCTCGACTTCAATTTCCTCAAAAAGGAATACGGCAAAGACCTCACCTTCTGGGGCGGCATAAGTACCCAGAAAACATTGCCTTACGGCACACCCGACGAAGTCCGTGCAGAAATTCGCCGTGCCTTGAAAATCCTCGGTAAAAATGGTGGCTATATCCTTGCCCCTTCGCACGAATTGCAGGGCGACATTCCGCTCGAAAATATGCTTGCCTTTATCGACGAAGCCCAACATCAAAACCACTAATGTTTAGCCCGGAAGCCTGCTTAGGGGCTGTTTATCCAAGCTACCTTATGGTGTTTTACCTGATAACAAAAACGGGGATTACCTCGACTTTACAAAAATCGGTTTTAGGGTAATTTAAAATAAAAATCATTGTTTAGCTTTTTATGATATGAGTTGGTAAAATTATTGGGGACCGCCTGTTTTAATGACAGTAATGATATTTGCGGTAGTGTTACCGGTTGTCGAAATGCAGCTCTCGCCGAGAAGCAAATTCTGATGTGCTCGGTGAAAACTGGGACTTAAAATGAGGTAAGGTCGGGATATTCTTATGAAGATACTGCTGGTTAGCCCGGATTCACCGGACACCTTTTGGGGACTTAAACATGCATTAAAGTTTATCTCCAGGAAAGCGGCTTTTCCGCCTTTGGGTTTATTGACGGTGGCCGCGATGTTGCCAAAAGACTGGCATCTGAAGCTCGTGGATATGGCCGTAACGGAATTGACGGACAAAGACATTCGCTGGGCTGACTACATGTTTATCAGTGCCATGCTAATCCACAAGGCATCCGTACGACAAATTATCGACAGGTGCAGAAAGATTGGAAAAAAGTTAGTGGCAGGCGGACCGTTATTTACTACCGCGCCGGAACAGTACGATGATATCGACCATCTCGTCCTCAACGAGGCCGAAGTAACCCTGCCGCACTTTTTGAAAGACCTCGCACTCGGGTCGGCCCGGCACATCTACAAATCCGACCAGTGGGCCAGTTTGCAGGATACACCGCTGCCTTTTTGGAAGCTAATCGACACTAAGCAGTACGCTTCAATGAGTATTCAGTATTCGCGAGGATGCCCCTTTGATTGCGACTTCTGTAATGTAACTGCGCTGTTCGGACATAAAAGCCGTACCAAAACCAAAGAGCAGATATTGGCGGAACTGCAAAGTCTCTACGACATCGGCTACAGAGGCGGTGTGTTTTTTGTTGACGACAATTTCATCGGAAACAAGCTGCATCTGAAAAAAGAAATCCTGCCGGCCGTTCTTGACTGGATGGGAAAAAGGGAGTATCCGTTTTTCTTCAATACCCAGGCTTCGATTAATCTTACCGATGATGACGACCTTATGCGATTAATGGTTCAGTCCGGGTTTAAGTGTGTATTTGTCGGAATTGAGACGCCCAGTGAGGCAAGTCTCTCCGAATGTAATAAGGTGCAGAATAAAGGCCGTGACCTTCTCAATGCGGTTAGAAAGATACAAAATGCCGGCATGGAGGTACAGGGCGGATTCATTCTGGGTTTTGACAGTGACAATCAGTCTATCTTCGAAAATATGGTGCGGTTTATTCAGGAATCCGGAATTGTTACCGCAATGGTCGGTTTACTGAACGCCCCAAAGGGAACAAAACTTTACAACCGCCTCATGAAAGAGAAAAGACTGCTGAATGACGGTACTGGCGATAACACCGATTTTACAATGAATTTTATCCCCGCTATGGACCGGAAAGACCTTTTGAGTGGTTATCAAAAAGTCCTGCAGGCGATTTACTCGCATAAAAATTATTACCATCGCGTGCTTACACTTCTTCGAAATTATAAACCTGACGGTACCAATCCTGTTAAAGTCAGGTACCGCGACATTAAGGCGTTTATTAAATCCTTGTGGTACGTTGGGGTGTTGGACAAAGGCCGCAGATATTACTGGAAACTGGTTTTTTGGGCGATCAGGAGGCCACAATACCTCGACGTCGTGTTCTCATGTATTATTTGTGGTCTTCACTTTCAAAAGAGGGTGGAGGAATTAAAGTTGTGTACTACAGATTATCATTCCGGGACATCCGATTGCTCAGCTGATGATAAACAGTGAGAACAAAATGTATTTTACATATGGAGAATTATATGGCTCAGTTTTTAATAAATGAAAGAGAAACAAAAATCGTAATTACTTTTGTGGCAATGCTGGTTCTGGCAGCCGGGCCACTTTATCCCATTGTTGCTGAACAGCCTCCTCCACCGACGCCCGCACAGGAGCAGCCCGAGGTTTTGACGCGTGGCCCGGTGCATGAGGCCTTTGCCGAACCGGTCAACTTGCAGGTACAGGAAGGTCTGGTGGCACCGACCCAGCCGCCCCCCAACATCTCGGAAGCCCCGCCGACACAAAGTCCCCAGGATGGTCACTATGTCTGGGTGCCGGGCTACTGGTCTTGGGACGCGGACAGAAACAACTACATCTGGGTCAGCGCCTGCTGGCGAGCGGCTCCGCCTAACATGTATTGGGTACCCGGTTACTGGGCGCAGGTCGCCGATGGTTGGGAGTGGGTAACGGGTTTCTGGTCGCCGATGGGTACTCAGGAAATCGAGTATCTCCCTGCGCCGCCAGCGGTCGAATATGTGCAGCCGCCGACCCCACTGTCTCCGGATAACATTTGGGTGCCCCCTTGCTGGTACTGGTATCAGAATCAATATATTCAAAGGCTGGGTTACTGGCTCACGGCGCAGCCCGACTGGGTCTGGGTGCCGTCTCACTACGTTTGGACGCCGCGGGGCTACGTCTTCGTCGCCGGGCACTGGGACTACACGCTCGAACGCCGCGGTATATTGTTTGCGCCGGTTTATTTCCCCCGGTCCGTCTATGCCCGTGCGGGATTTTCCTACTCGCCCAGCATTGTTATCGACATCGGCTCGCTGAGTATTAGCCTGTTTACCTATCCGCGATACAGCCACTACTACTTCGGCGACTACTACGACGACGCCTACCTTCGTATCGGCATCTACCCATGGTTTGAAAGCGAGCGGCTCCACACATGGTACGACCCGATTTATCAGCATAATCGCTGGCATTATCGCCGGACTGAACCCCGCTGGGAGGAAAGAGAGCGACATGAATATGACCTCCGCCGTGCCGACGTAAATCTTCGACCGGCCAGAACATATCGTGAAATGGAGACTCGGCTGAAAAAATTGCCCGAGCCGCAGCGAAGGAACTTCCAGATGGCGCAACCGCTGACTACCTTTGCCGCAAGCAAGACAACCAATCTGAAATTCGAACATATCAGTGCTAAATCGCAACGCGACATCACCACTCATACGACCGCCGTGCGAGAGTTCGGTGAAGAACGCCACCGCTGGGAGTTCCCGCGGGAAGCTCCAAAAACAGGCCAACCGGCTGTGCAGGGCAAAGGCCCTGCAGCACCGCCGACCGAACGAAGAGAACCAATTACGACAACTCCGGAACACAAAGGCCCTGTGACAACACCGACCGAACGCAAAGAACCAATTACGATAACTCCGGAACGCAAAGGCCCTGTAACGCTGCCGACTGAGCGAAGAGAACCAATTACAACAACCCCGGAACGCAAAGGCCCCGTGGTTATACCGCCGACCGAACAGAAAGCACCGATTACGACAATCCCGGAACGCAAAGGCCCCGTGGCACCGCCTGCCGAACGCAAGGAACAGGTGACCCAGCCTGCGGAAAACAAAGTCCCCTTTGTTCCGCCGCGACAGGTACATATAACAAGGCCGGAGAAGGTCAAAGTTCCGACCCCGCCTATCGTCGGCAGACAGGGCACCGGCGAGAAAGATCCGCCGCCGCGACCCGTCAACGAACGTAAAGATAAAGGCGACATAAAGGACATGCCTAATAAGGGTCAGGTCAAGGAGACCCCCAAAGAGGAAGGCAAGCAAAGGAAAAACCGACCCGACTAATTGACGGGTTTGAAAGTTTGGTCAGTGGTATTCCGGTGTGCGTCAAGCGTCGATAGTGCGGTCTTGGGGCTTTAGTCTGTAATTTCCGCCCGATTGCGGCGCCCCAAGAAATTTTGAATTTTAGATTATGGATTCGAGAAACAGGTGAAAAGACAAAAATACGGACAATACTGCGCGTTGAGGAAAATTAAGAGATTTAACGGCACCGATAGGGCTTTACCTGATTGCAAAAAGAGGGGTTTCCCCGACTTTACAGAAATAAGTTTTAAGTTAATATAAAATAATAATAATTGTTTAGCTTTTTATAAAGTGACACTGATAAAAGTACTGGTGCATCAAACGGGGTAAGGTAAATATTAACAGTTTAATGGGAGGTACAGAAAATGTTAGCAGTAATTGAGTGGGAAAATATTATTGTTGAGCCGGTCCGCCAGATGTTGACCAAAATAATGGCTTATCTGCCTACACTGCTCGGTGCGTTGATAATCCTGATTGTAGGCTGGCTTGTGGCCAAAGCAATCAAAGCGATAATTGACGCACTGCTTAAAGCCGTGCGGTTCGATACGCTGGCTGATAAGGCGGGTGTATCCAGAGTCTTGGAAAAAGGCGACATAAAAATTTCCGCAAGGGAACTGATAAGCAGGCTGGTTTATTGGCTGATTATGATTATGGTGCTCGTGGTGACCGTTGACGCTCTCGGTCTGTCTAAGGCTTCCGATGTTCTTACAAGCTTGTTTGCCTACGTCCCCAGAGTCATTGCCGCCTTGCTTGTGCTGGTCGTTGCTATGTTTCTGGCCAGCTTTGTTTCAGGAATCGTTCACACTGCCGCCGGTAATGCCAATATGCCCAGGCCGGAACTGTTTGCTGGTGCAACACGATGGGCAATTATAATTTTTGCGGCAACTATTGCGCTGGTAGAGCTTGGCGTTGCTGAATTTTTGGTAACTACCACCTTCAATATTATCCTTGGCGGCATTGTCCTCGCTTTGGCGATTGCCTTTGGATTAGGTGGTAAAGATGCCGTTGCGAAGTATCTCGAAGAATTGAAGGAAAGACGACACCAGCACGCTGGCAGTGGAAAAAACTGGTAAAAAGTTAAAGTGATTAAGGGGAATTTTATGACCAGGGTATTGCTGATTGTAATGCTTGCACTTCCGATGTTCCTTATGTCCGGTGGTTGTGAAAGCAAATGGGGTACCGCGATTCTCGGCGCCGGTGGTGGCGCTGCCGCCGCAGGCGGGGGTTATGAATATAACGCAAAACGTGAGATGGACAGAATCGAAGCTGATTACAAGGCGGGCAGAATCGACCAGAGAGAATATGAAATCCGTAAAGACCAGATACAGCGAATGTCGGTTTTAAAGTAGATTAAAACTATATATTATTTTTGAAAGGGCAAAATTATGCGAAACACACTTATCTCTTTGTTGCTCCTGGTCGTTATAGCGGCAGGTTGCGCGACCGTGCCTGAAACGAAGGAAAGCAAAAATGTGCTTTCCTCGCAGGTCGATGAGGCCATCGCCGTTTTCAAAACAAGGGACCCCTCCATTGACAAATTCTTCACGCAGTCTTATGGCTACGCCGTTTATCCAAAGGTCGGTAAATTGGCCTTCGTTCTCGGTGGTGCTGGCGGCAGGGGGGAAGTTTACGAACAGGGGCAATTGGTCGGCTACAGTAGGCTCTCACAGGCCTCGCTCGGTTTTTCATTTGGGGGAGAACTCTGGCGGGAAATAATCTTCTTCAGAGATAAATCAGACCTCGACCGCTTTAGAGCAGGGCCGGAATACACCTTCGCTGCCCAGGCTACGGGCATTGCGCTCGAAGAAGGCGTCGCTGCCAAAGCCGATTATAGGGACGGAATGGCTGTGTTTATCACCTCTGACAAGGGCCTGATGGTCGATGCGTCGCTCGGTGGACAGAAATTCGCATACGTGCCAGCTGCCAGATAGCTGTAATTTGTTGTAGCTAAAGAAAATAACTGCAAAATACTTACGGGCTGCGGAACGGTTATCCGCAGCCCGTTTTTGGCTAACCGTTATTTCTGTTACTTACATAAGTCATACCCCATACAACTGTTGCAAACTTTTTTGTTTTTATAATCTTGACAGCTATACAAAAATCGGTTATAATATAAACAATAGCGCCTCTATGTAAAGTATGAGAGAACTGTAGGCAGGGGGCGGAAAAAAAAAACCAATTTTCGACTTATCTGTGAAAAAGCAGGTTGGTGTTTAACAGATTAGAAGACAAAGACTTAGAATTAATCTAAAACCGAAAATAGAAAAACGCCGCCGTCGATGTAGTACTGGTCAATGTCATCGGCAAGCTGGGCGCTTGAATTAGCCGATACATAGTTTCTACTATTAACGGCGGAGCAAAGGGCTGCGGGTTGATACCGCAGCCCTATTTTTTTTAAAAATTTTTCGACGAATTGGACATCTTGTTTTTAGGACTTTTGGAAAAAAAACGCGCAAGTCTTGCGAAGCAAAAGAATTAAATGCAAAAATGGAAACGCACAAAAATAGGGGGTCTTTGAACGAGTTTGAACAAGTTTGAGGGGTGTTTGAACACATTTTACCCTTCGACGCATAAGATTTGCTCAGGGCGAAGACTGTGTCTTCGAAAGTCAAGTCGATTGAGCGTTCATAAGTCCTTTATTTACGTAGAAAGTGGATGCGACAGGTCGGTTTTTAAGAGCCGCTAAGGCACCGAAATTGTTAAAATAGGCAATTTGCATTGACGAGGCAAGGCGGAAGTGGTGTGCGCCATACTCAAAGCGCGTAGTCATTTTTAGGGTAAAAATGAGGTTTTTCATAGTTGGTAGGTAGGAATTGAGATCCCTCGACTGGGTTCGACAAGCTCACCACAGGTGTGCTCGGGACGACGCAAGGCGTCGTATTACTACCGATACTTTGGCTACAATATATCCGAAATCGAGTAAGAAGAAGAACCTTTTTTATTTATTGGGAGTTTTATTTATTTGATGTAGTGGGAGTTTTTTATCGGGGGGGATAGACTATTTTG
>Ga0214473_10000153_pt1 | contig 97958 bp, 94 predicted proteins | sample RVTome_7_FD_203509 | JGI IMG/M metagenome (GOLD analysis project Ga0214473, IMG submission 203509) | Soil microbial communities from uranium-contaminated site in the Upper Colorado River Basin, Wyoming, United States - RVT98D197 | ecosystem: Environmental > Terrestrial > Soil > Contaminated >... | reverse complement strand
GAATCAATCATTGGAAAGCTCTCTCGCTGCAAACAAACCTTGGAAAAGATTCAGCCGGGCTGCACCCTGCCGCGCTCTCGTAAGACGAAAAGGAATAACACCAGTCGTTTATGAGACACTACACTAGAAGTTTTGAAGAAGAGGTGGCAAGGATAAAAGAGACATTAGAAAAACCTGTAATCCCAGTTGGCGCTCAGCCACCCTTGGGAATGCCATTCCCTGGTTGGACTGCACATATTACAGTTATGGGAACAGTCTCGTGGGGCGGCAGCGAGCAAAATCTAATTTTGCCTGATCAGACGCTTAGAGGATTTATTATAGCCTCTTATGGCTTGCCGGAAATTCGAAATATTTCAGCTAAGCCAGATTATATCGCAACAGAGGAAGAGATACTTAGAACGGGTATTTCTGAAGAGGAATATATTGAAAATACTTGGAACGTTCTTAACGAATTTTATGAAAACATCACCTTTCATGCTAAAACCATCGGTCCAACTGCCCCGCCTGCCGAATTTGATCCGATCGCGTTTATTGATTACATCCTCTCATTAAGAGCGGAATCCTCATCTCTCGGCTGGATAAAGAATAGAGGTATCGAGCAAAGCCTTGACACAAAGCTCGAAAACGCTAAAAAAGACCTTCAAAAAGGGAATGAGAAAGCCGCGATCAATATCCTTGAGGCGCTTATAAACGAGGTGGAGGCCCAGGGCTGTGAGACATACGAGGACTGCCCTCCCGGCAAGCACCTGACCAGCGAGGCATATGCGCTTTTGAAATATAATGCGGAGTACCTGATTGAAAAGCTGAAATAAAGACCTATCCCTCCACCAAATCCGCCTCCACATCCAACGTAAGTAACGCCTCGGGGCCGACGACGAAGCCGCCCTCGGGCATCTTTTCGTTCCACTTAAGATCAAAATCGAGGAGTTTTGCCTTCGTTGTTGCCGTAAAGCCGATGCTCGTCTCCTCTCCGAAAGGGGCCTTGACCGGGCCGGAGTACTCGAATTCGAAAGTTACGGGGCGGGTGATCCCCCGGATGGTCAACTCCCCCGTGAGCCTGCCTTTATTTTCACTGAGGGGCTCCGCTTTCTCCCCTTTAAAGAAAATCTTCGGGTATTTCTCCCCGTAAAAGAAGTCGGGGCTTTTGAGGTGGGCGTCCCGCTTTTCGATCCCCGTCCCCAGGGAGGCGACATCCACTTCCCCTTCGGCGCTGAGACTTGAAATGTCCGGCGGGTCGAAATATATGGTCCCCTTAACCATATTGAATTTGCCCCGCACGAAGGCTATGCCCATATGCCTGACTGCGAACGCGGCCGCGCTGTGGACTGGGTCCAAAACCCATTTCATGCTTCCTTATTAGCGCAGAAATGAAAAGATGTCAACAGCAACCCCCCCATGATTTTCCCTTAAATGAAAGATAACCCATTTATCCCCCCTTAATTAAGGGGGGGTGAGGGGGGTTAAGGGAAAGATTCCGGAATATCGGGTAAATTTGGGGCCGGAATGACAAGAGGAACAAATATTTAGGCAGCTATAGTTTGAAGGGCATTTTACTCCGGTTTCTTCTTATGGGAAAAGGCCTGGCGGAGGCAGTCTTCGCAGATGCCGTGGGTGAAGTGGGCCCCGGCATCGTTTCTCACTTTTTTGCACCAGGCGCATGTGGGGATAAGACCGCGGAGTGCCCTTATCTCGTGAAGCGCCTTTTCGAGGTCGGCTATCAGGTTTTCCCGTTCCTTTTCGGCCTCCTTGCGGTCCTGCATGTTCCTGATGACGCCGACCATGGCTATGGGCTCGCCCCTCTCGTCCTTTACGAGGGAGGTGTTGAGCCAGATGGGGAACTCGGAGCCGTTTTTACTCTTGACCGTGAGATCGCCTATCCAGGACCCGTTTTCCTTTATGGAAGGCAGTATTATGCCGTAGGCTATCTCCGGGTTTACGTTAAGGTACGTAACGTGCATCCCCAGGAGCTCTTCCCGGCTGAACCCGTACATCTCCTCGACCGCCTTGTTCGAATACCGTATGATGCCGTTCAAATCCACAATCTGCACCCCGTCGGGGGCCTCTTCGACGGCCCTCGAGAATACTTTCAGCTTTTCCTCGGCTTTTTTGCGGCTGGTCACGTCACGGACGACCTCTATTCCCCCTATGATCTCGCCCGTGTGGTCTCTCAAGGGCGAGGCGGTTATCTCCACATACGTATCCACCCTCTCGTTGTAGAATTCCGCCCTATGGACCTTCCCGTCCTCGAAGCAGGTCTTAACGGGACAGCCCTTGCATACGGAAAACCTGTGCAGGAAGGCCTCGTAACAGCGTTCGCCCACGTGGCTTCCGATATGCTCCACATGGGCCTCGTTCTGATAGAGGACGGTAAAGTCCCTGCCCTGTATGCTTATGCCGTCCCCGATGGCGGCGAGTATTGCCTCGCTTTTGGCCTTTTCGTCCTCCGCCCTCTTAAGCGCCGCGCCGAGCCTTTCCCCGGCCCTGTTCCGCTTGTTTATAAGCGAGGCGATTATTAACCCGAAGGCTATGAAGCTGGAGGTGAAGATGAGCCTGAAATAAAGCTCATGCGGGGTAAGATCAAGTAACAAGAGACCTAAAAAAGGACCGCCGTCGAAAAGGAACGAACCAATGAAAGCGTCAAGTGTCCAGAGAAAAATGCTCGCCAGGACCGAGAAAATGAGTATCTGTCTGCCCGTGACTCTCATTTTGTTTTGAAATTTCAAATTTGAAATTTAAAAATTTAAATATGCAGAAATTTATACAATAAGGGAGGGTAAAATAGCAACTCTTTCATTTTTAGAGCTTTTAATCTAAACTAACGTTTTCCCATGAGAGCCGTTGATATTATAAGGAAAAAACGGGACGGGGCCCCCCTTTCGGGGGAGGAGGTCCTTTTCCTCATAAGGGGCTATCTGAAAGACGAGGTCCCGGACTACCAGGTATCTGCCTTCCTTATGGCCGTGTACTACCGGGGCATGAGCGATGATGAAACGGTTGCGCTTACGGGGGCCCTCATGGAATCCGGGGAAAGGCTGGACCTCTCGGGCGTCCAGGGGATAAAGATAGACAAGCATTCGACCGGGGGCGTGGGGGACAAGACAAGCCTCATCGTCGCCCCCGTAATGGCCGCTATGGGGCTAAGGGTCCCCAAGCTTGCCGGAAGGGGGCTCGGCCATACAGGCGGCACCATCGACAAGCTCTCCTCAATACCCGGCATTAAGACCGATCTCACGGCGGAAGAGATAAGGGAAAATTTGAAGACCGTGGGGTTCGCGATAGCCGCCCAGAACGCAAACCTTGCCCCCGGGGACAAGAAACTCTATGCCCTGCGTGACGTTACGGGCACGGTCGAATCGGCCCCGCTTATCGCTTCGAGCATAATGGCGAAGAAACTTTCCGAAGGGATAGACGCCCTGTTATTGGACGTGAAAACGGGCTCGGGCGCCTTCATGAAAAGTCTTGAAGGGGCGAGGGCGCTTGCCCGGCTCATGGTCAAGATAGGCAGCGAAAACGGCGTCAAGACCGCGGCCCTCATAACCGACATGGAAACCCCTCTCGGCAGGGCCGTAGGGAACAGCCTCGAGGTGAAGGAATGCGTTAGCGTGCTCAAAGGGAAGGGCGTGCCGGACCTCATGGACATAACACTCACCATTTGCTCATGGATGGCCCACCTGGCCGACGCCGTGACCGAAGATACCGAGGTCCGGAAGATGAGCGATACGCTCCTTAAAAAATACCGGGACGAGGTCATGGATTTCATAGAGCACGGGGACGCCTTCAAGAAATTCGTGGAGTTCGTGGACGCCCAGGGGGGCAACCCCGAAAGCGTCTTCAACCTCTCGCTCCTCCCAAGGGCGGAGCACGTGAAACCCGTCCTCTCCCCCTGGAGCGGTTTCGTGAAGAGGATTGACGCCCTTGCCGCGGGCCAGGCCTCCATGCTTTTGGGCGCGGGCAGAAGGAAGCTCGGTGACGAGATAGACCTTGCCGCAGGCATGATACTCGGCAAAAAGCCCGGCGACCCCATAGACGCCGGGGAACCCCTCGCCATGCTCCACACGAACAGGCCCGAAACACTGAAAGAGGCCGAAGAGGTCTTTCTCGCCGGCATCGAGATCGGCGACCGCGAACCCGCCAGAAGAAAACTTATTCATGAAGTAGTCCTTTAAAAAGTCGTATTCCCAAACAAAAACCTTTAAAAACGGCATTTTCCTCTTTACAAATTCCATCCGGCTCGGATTATAATTGCGCGGGGGAGTTGTCAGGAAGTCTTTCTAAACTTTTTCATTTGACCTGAGACGGGGCGCTTTTCTTTAAGAATTAAAAAGGTAAGGGAAAGCCGGCTTATTGCCGGTATTTTGAAGGGGGGACTTTTCACCTTAGGAGGGGGAAATGCCATCAAGTAATAAGGGGTTATCCGGTCCGGGGTTTGTGTTTATGATTACGGCATTCGTGTTTTTACTGGCATCGGGGGCTTTTGCCGCGGATATGGAGATCGATTCCGGCGGGAATACGAGCGTGCAGGGCAACCTCTCTGTAGCGGGCACAATCAGCGGGAACGGCTCGGGGATTACGAATCTGAGCATACCGGCCGGGGCGGTTACGGCTGCCGAGATTGCAGACGGCGCAGTTGCGGCTGCCAAGCTTGCACCCGCGGCGGTTACGACAGCCAAGATCGCGGATGCACAAGTTACGACTGCCAAGCTCGCGGCCGGGGCGGTTACGGCTGCCGAGATTGCAGACGGCGCAGTTGCGGCTGCCAAGCTTGCACCCGCGGCAGTTACGACAGCCAAGATCGCGGATGCACAAGTTACGACTGCCAAGCTCGCGCCCGCGGCGGTTACATTCCCGAAGCTCGATTCCGGAGGATGTGCAAACGGCCAGGTGATGAAATTCAGCGGCGCCGCATGGGGCTGCGGGGCAGACAACGACTCCGGGGGCACGGTCACGTCCGTAACGGCGGGCACGGGGCTAACGGGCGGCACGATAACCACGAGCGGCACTATAGCCGTTGACTTTACAGGAAGCAGCGGGAGCGCCAATACCGCCGCCCGCAGCGACCACGACCACGGGACGACATATCTCAAGAAGAGCCCCCTCGAAATAGCGCTTTTAAAGTGGTACACGAATACAGTTACATCTTTTCCCGTGGGGTATGGCCCATACAGTGTAGTCTTTGAAGGTGCGAATACGGGAAAAACAATGGCTCCCGAGCAAGTTGGGAATGGCCCGCATAGTGTCGCCTTTGACGGGCAAAACATCTGGGTGTCGAATAATGCTGCTGGCACTGTCACGAAGCTCGATGCCGCAACAGGGGCCCTTGTAGGGACATACGCCGTGGGGAATAACCCGTGTAATATAGCCTTTGATGGGGCAAATATCTGGGTGGCGAATTTGAATAGCGATAATGTCATGAAGCTCAATGCCGCGACAGGGGCCGTCATTGGCACATATAGCGTGGGGGTTGGCCCGTGTGGAGTCGCCTTTGACGGGGCAAATATCTGGGTGTCGAATGGAGCTGATGGCACAGTCATGAAGCTCAATGCCGCAACAGGGGCAGTGGTGGGGACATACGCTGTGGGAAATGGCCCATATGCAATTGCCTTTGACGGGGCCAATATCTGGGTAACAAATGTTGATGACGATACTGTCACAAAGCTCGATGCCGCAACTGGCGCAGTTATCGGCACATATGCCGTGGGGGATGGCTCATGGAGGATCACCTATGACGGAGCCAATATCTGGGTGGCAAATCTTTATAGCGCCGATGTCACAAAGCTCGATGCTGCAACCGGAGCAATCGTAGGCACGTATGCCGTGGGGAATTCCCCAGGCGGAATCGTCTTCGATGGAGCAAATATCTGGGTAACGGTTTGGAGTAACGACACTGTCACAAAACTCGATGCCGCGACAGGGGCACTGATAGGGACATTTTCCGTGGGGAGTCGCCCAAAGGGAATCGCCTTCGATGGTGCATTTATCTGGGTGGCGAATTCGGGGAGCGACACCGTCTCCAAATTGTAAACCTTAAATGAGAGGGGATGCCGGTTTAACCGGCATCCCTCATAAAAACCTTCTCTTAAAAGCCCGGATTCGACTAAAATAAAATTATGGACTCAGGGAGCATACTTATATACAGCGATGAAAAAGGTTTCGGCGAGATCTTCTGGCTTATATGCCCCGTCTGCTGGAACTCGATGAAATCCATCCGGTGGGAGGACGGCACCGTCCACGAGGCCTGCCCGGCATGCAAGAGGATGGAAGAGGCGCTGGCTTAAGGGGCTCCCTTTTTCCCCTTAAACCCCACAATCGTAATCCCGGCCTCGTTGGCTTCCTTGATGGCCTTTTCCCTTTCCAAAAAGAGGGTCTTTCCCGCCTCCAATGCCAGGACGCGGGCGGATGCCTCTATCATCGCCTCTATCGTCTTCGCGCCCACGGCCGGGACATCGAACCTCATGTCCTGATTGGGCTTTGCGGCCTTGACTACGACCGCGCCGTCCGAGGCCAGCTTTCCGCCGCGTTTTATAGCCCTGTCTGTCCCCTCGATGGCCTCCACGGCCATTACGGCCTTGTGTTTCACCACTACGGTTTGCCCTATGTCGAGCCTTCCCATCTCCCTTGCGAGGGCGAACCCGTATTCGATATCCGCCCACTCCTCTTTTGAGGGCGCTTTTTTTGTCAGCACCCCCTCGGGAACGAGGATGTCCTTGCAGAACTCTGTCGTTTCGAGGAGTTTTACGCCCTCTTTCTCGAGCTCTTTTACGAGGGCGAGCATTATGGTGTCGTCGTTCCTGTTTTTAAGCGAGAGGAGGATTTTAACGGCCTTCAAGTCCGGGGTGATCCTGCTTTTATAAAGGAGGCTTTTCGGGATCTTCCCGGCCATGACGGCCTCTTTTACCTGGTTTTTTTTCAGGGCGTCCAAAATCTTCCCGATCTTGCCCACATTTATTTTTTCGAGCACGTCGGCATAGGGTTTTAATTGGTCGGGGGCCGCAACGGGCTCAAGGGCGATAGCTATGACCCTGTAGCCCCTCCTCTTTGCGTCCTCGGCCACGACACGGGGCAGGCCCCCCCAGCCGGCAAAGAGCCCTATGGTCTTCACAGGAGTTCCGCCGAGTCCGCCTTCGCGGCCTTGCAGATGCCGCGCCTGGAAGTCTTTATGAAATCGAGGAGTGTCTTTATTTCGTCCGTATAGGGGAGTTCCTGCTGGACTTTCTTAATGGCTTCCTTCAATGTGTTCCTGCTCCGGAAGAGTATCTTGTAGGCCTTTCCGAGTTCGTTTATCGTCTCCTGCGAGAAGCCGTGCCTCTTGAGCCCTATTACATTCAGCCCGTAAAGGCAGGCCCGCGGCCCGGAGGCCATGGTGTACGGAGGTATGTCCTGCGCGATGCCGCTCATCCCGCCCGCCATGGCGTAGGCCCCTATGCGGGTGAACTGGTGGGCCGCCGCAAGCCCGCCCACGATCGCGTGGTCCTGTATCTCCACGTGCCCGCCGAGGGTCGCCACGTTCGTCATTATGACGTTATTTCCGAGGACGCAGTCGTGGGCTATATGGGCATAGCCCATTATGAAGTTCCCGTCTCCGATCACGGTAAAGCCCCCGCCCCCCACGGAGCCCCTGTGCACGGTTACGTATTCCCTTATTATGTTATTGCTGCCGATTTTGACACCGGTCTTCTCCCCACGGTATTTGAGGTCCTGGGGCGGCAGCCCGATGCTCGCGAAGGGATACACGGCCGTGTTCGCGCCTATCTCGGTCTGGCCCTCTACGATCACATGGCTTATGAGCTTTACCCCTTCCGCTATCTTTGCGCCCTCGCGCACTATGCAATAAGGCCCGACCTGGGCGCCCTCCGCTATTTGCGCCCCCTCATCGATTATCGCGGTCGGATGAATTATCATGAGATCTCCTTGTCCGTCACCATGGCCATGAATTCGGCCTCGACCGCGACCTTGCCGTCCACAAGCCCCCTTCCGGCAAACTTGAAAACAGCGCCCCTCTGCTGAAGCAGCTTCACTTCCAGATGGAGCTGGTCGCCGGGGATTACAGGTTTCCTGAATTTGGCTTTTTCTATGCTCATGAAGTACATGGCCTTCCCGGAGAGGCCCGATCTGTTGGCGAAGATGCCCGCCGTCTGGGCCAGGGCCTCGATCATGAGGACGCCCGGCATGACCGGGTTCCCCGGGAAATGCCCGATAAAGAATTCCTCGTTAATGGTGACGTTCTTGAGCCCGACGGCGCTCTCTCCCTCCTTGAATTCGATTATCCTGTCCACGAGCAGGAAGGGATACCTGTGGGGGAGCGAGGCATGGATCTCCTTAATCCCCATCATCGGCCAATCTCCTTTCCAGTTCGGCTATTTTCTCCTGAAGAAGCCCGACAGTCTTCTGGAATTCGGGCAATTTATTCATGACCGCTATCGTTTTTAACCATTGCCTGTGGGGCACCACCGGGGCCCCCGCGTAGGCGCCCTTTTTGATTGTGTCATTCGGCAATACGCCGGAGCCCGCGCCGAGCACGGTCCCGTCCTCTATTACGGCATGGTCCGCTATACCGGCCCGGGCCGCTATTATGACGAAATTCCCTATCCGGGTGCTTCCGGCAATGCCTGTCTGGCTCACGATTATGGAGCCCTCTCCGACTTTGACATTGTGGGCTATCTGCACAAGGTTGTCTATCTTGGTCCCCCTGCCTATGACCGTATTCCCCGTGCTCGCGCGGTCGATGGTCGTGCAGGCCCCTATCTCCACGTCGTCCTCTATTATCACTCCGCCCACCTGGGGTATCTTTACGTGCTTTCCGTTCCGGAAAATATACCCGAACCCGTCAGCCCCGATGACCGCGCCCGAATGGATCCTTACACGATTTGAAATCTTTACTCTCTCCCGGACGCTTACATTGGGGTAGAGGACGCAATCCTCTCCTATTTCGGAATCCCTTCCGACAAACACCCCGGGGTAGATGATGCTCCCTTTGCCGACCTTTGCCCCCTCCGCTATATAGGCAAACGGCAGGACCGATGCGCCCGGCGCCGTTTCCGCGCCTTCGGCGACAAAGGCCAGCGGACTTATCCCTTTGCCGGAATCTTTTTTCCCTTCCTCTGCGTAGAAATGCTCGAGGAGAAGGACGAACGCAAGCTGGGGGTCCTCCACCACGACCTGGCCCTTTTCCAGTTCCGGGTGCTCTTCTTTTACGAGGACTGCCCCTGCCCCGGACCGGGCGGCCTTTTCCATGTAGGAGGACCTTAAAAGGAAAGTGATCTCCCCGGGGCCCGCGTCCTCCAGCCCTCCGACACCCGTAATCACCTGCGCCGGGTCTCCCACGAGCCTTCCGCCCGCGAGGGCGGCGACCTCCCCCAGGGTAAGCTTCATTTTATTTCTTTGCAGGGGACGGGGCCTCTTTCCCGGGGGCTGGTTTGCGCATCGCGTCGTAGCGCTCTATTACCGCCCTCGTAAGGTCTGTGCCCTCGCTCGAATAGAGTATCGCTTCCGAGGGGAGGATAATCGTATATCCCTGGGATTTCCCGATCTCGTCTATCACGACCTTCAGGTCCTTTATTATCGCGACCTCCTTGTCGCGTTGTCTTTTCTGTATGTCAGTGTTCGAGTCCGTGATCGTCCTCTCTATTTCCTTCTGGAGTTTTTCGAGCTGGTCGGCCTTTTCCCTCCTCGCTTCCGCCGAAAGGACGAGCGACTGCTTCTCGAGCTCGGTCTTCATCTTTTCCCTTTCGGCCATTTTCCTGTCTATGTCCTCCTGGAGCTTCTTGAGGACGGACTCCAGTTCGGACTTGGCCTCCTTTCCGGCGGTGGACTCGTTAAGGGCCCTCTGGAGGTCCACATACCCTATCTTTGTTTGCGGGCTATCGGCCGCCGGGGCGGCATTCGCAAGAAATCCGGTTAACGCAATCGTCACGAGAAATGCTGCAACTTTCCTCATCTTTCCTCCTTAACTTTGAAAGCCCGGAAGGGGCTTTTTAATTCTTAAAAGAAAGTCCCGAAGGCGAACTCGAACCTGCTGGGCTTCTCGTCCTCCTTGGGGGCTATGTTGTATCCCCATTCGAGCCTTATCGGGCCCATGGGAGAGATCCACCTGACCCCTAACCCCGTAGTATACCTGATAGCGTCCGGGGAGGAGTCGAAGGCCTGTCCCGCGTCAAAGAAGACGACGCCTTTTAACTTCAATTCCGCGAGGATCGGGAACACGAAATCCGCATTGACTATGATCTCGTTCTTTCCGCCTATCGGCTCCCCGGTCTGCGGGTCTCTGGGGCCGGCCTCGCCATAGCCAAGGCCCCTTATGGTGTAAATGCCTCCCACATAGAACCTCTCGTAAAGCGGGAGGGCCTCCCCGAAGACGCCCGTGCCGAAACCGTAACGCCCCCTGAAAGAGAGGGTATTTGCGCCGAGTGGTATATACCAGGATGAATCCACTATCGCCTTCACGAATTTGTTGTCGCCCCCAAGCCCCGCGAATGTCATATGCAGGCTGTTCCGCGAACCGCTGTGCGGGTCAAGGTAATTGTCCCTCGTGTCCCTCGCTATCGCGGGCGAGATGCTGCTTGTAAGCCGTTTCCCTTCCTGTTCCTTAACGGAGGCGGAAGCGGTTTCCAGCACGTCCGTGATCTCGGCCTGCTCCAACTTGTAAGTGGCGCTCACCCTCCAGTCCTCCGTAATGCGCTTCCCAAGCCCGAGTTCAAAGCCGGTGGCCTCTCTCTCGTATTCGAGGTAGTCCCTCGTTTGCTTATAGACCGAGGTGGTAAGCGAAAGCCTTTTGCCGAAGAGCCAGGGCTCCCGGAACGAGACCTCGTAGAAGCTGGAGGAGCCGCCAAGCTCCGCCCTGACCTTCAGATACTGCCCCCTGCCGCCCAGGTTCCCCTGGCTCAGGTCTATTGTGCCTATGAGCTTGTCCACGGAGCTGTAACCGCCGCCCACGCTCAAGAAGCCCGTGGGCCTCTCGACAACATCTATGTCCAGGTCAACGGACTTCTCGCCCGGTATGGGCTGGGGCTTCAGGTCCACGGACTCGAAGAAATTCAGGTTGTTTATATTCTGGTAACTCCTCCGGAGGAGCTTGCTGTTGAATGTGTCGCCCTCATCGAGGAGGACTTCCCTCCTTATGACATAGTCCCTCGTCTTTACATTCCCGGAGACCTCGATTTTTCCGATCGTGTAGATATCGCCCTCCTCTATATGGTGGACGACGTCGGCTTCTTTTTTCGCCGGGTCGGGGACGAGTTCCGGGCTTACATTTGCCACGGCATAGCCGATTTCGGCGTATTTCTCCGTGAGGCTCACGACATCGGCGCGCAGTTCCTTCCTGCTTACGGGTTCGCCCTTTTTGAGCCTTGCGGCCTTCAAGAGATCCTCCGCGCCGAAGACCTTGTTGCCGGTAAACCGCACATCCGAGACCCTGAACTTCTCGCCCTCGGAAACTTTGAACCTTACCATCGCCCGTTTCCTGTCGGGAGAGAACTCCAGTTGAGGCTCGGAGACCACGGCCTGGATATAGCCCTTGTTGAAGTAGGCGTCCTTTATCCGTTCAACGTCCCCGCTGACCTCGCCTTTTTTGTAATAGCCCCCTTTTGTGATGAAGGAGAATATGCCCCTCTCGGAGCTTTTTATGGCTTTCTTGAGTTCGCGGTCCGAGAGGGCCTTGTTGCCGTCGAATTCCATTTCTTTTATCTTCACCCTCGGGCCCTCGTTTATGAGATAGACGAGCGTGACCTGGCCCTCACCGACCTCTCTCAAAACCGGGACCACCTCGGCGAGGCCGAACCCCTCGGACTCGTAATAGGCGCGTATCTTTATCGCGTTATCGTTTATGAGGACGGCATCGGCAATGGAGGCCGTGGAGATATTCATTTGCTCCCTGAGCTTCGAGTCCTCGATCTCCTTGTTCCCGCTGAATTCCACCCTTACTATGGAGGGCTTCTCTTTTACCACATAGATGAGCTTGAGCCCGCCCTCGAAGGGCTCGGCGTCCACCCTCACGTCCTCGAAATAGCCGGTCTGGTAAATGTTTTTTATATCCTCGGTTATCTTTTCCGGCGCGAGCGGCAGCCCCACCTCCTGGGATATGCGCCTCCGCGCCGCTCCCTCGTCGATCCTTTTAAGGCCCCTTATCTCGATGGCCGTCACGTTGGGCCCCTCGGCCCTCGCATCGAAGGTCGAAAAGGCGAACAGGAGAAGGAAAACGATAAAGAAAGGAAAGTATCTCGCGCCCAATTCTCCTCCAGCAGTTTTGGAAAGTAGTATAACTATAAGGGGGCTTTCCTGTAAATAAGTTAGATAATATAACTTGACAAGGTACATGCTCTTCATATAGAAAATAAACCTGTGAGGAAAGTTATTGCCTTAATCATGCTGGCCTCTTTTTTAGCGCCCCAGGCCGCTTATGCCGGAGATGCCCTTGCCGAAGAGGCCCCTCATGGAAAAGAGACGCTTGTAACGAAGCTCAAGGAGAGCCCGCTCGCCGAAGACGCCATAACGAAAAATTTGAAGATGTTCACGGAAACCCTTCGCGGGCACTTCGCAAAGTGGCTCGACCGCTATGGGAAATACAATTCCCTGATAAGGCCCATACTTATAAACAACAATATCCCGGAGGAATTCGTTATACTTGCCATGATAGAAAGCGGGTTCAGCCCTTTTGCCTACTCGCATGCCAAGGCTGTGGGTCCCTGGCAGTTCATAGCCGGGACGGCAAAGAGATACGGCCTCAAGATAGACCCCTGGGTGGACGAGAGGCGGGACCCCGTGAAATCCACCGAGGCCGCGGCGGCCTATCTGGGGGACCTGCACGGGATGTTCGGCTCCTGGGGGCTTGCGATGGCCGCATACAATGCCGGCGAAGGTGCCATAAAAAGGGCCTTGGCCAAGATCGGAGGGGGCGGCTACTGGGACCTCCACCAGGCAGAGAAGATCAGGCCGGAGACGAAGAACTACGTCCCCAAGTTCATCGCGGCCAGCATGATAGTGAACTCCCCGGAGGCCTACGGCTTCGAAAGCCAGGCATCCGTGGATACCGAGCCCTTCTCATATGAGGAGGTCTCGGTCCCGAGCCCTTTGGACCTCTATGTCGCGGCCGGTCTGGCCGGGACAACTTTCGAGAGGATAAAGGAGCTTAACCCGGAGCTCACTCGCTGGTGCACCCCGCTAAACGTAAAGACATATGTCCTCAGGGTACCCGAGGGGACCCAAAAAACGTTTTCGGAGAAATTGAAAAAGCTCTCCCACGGGGAGCGCTTCCCGGTAAGGGTTTACAAGGCCGGAAAAGGGGACAACCTTTACAAAATAGGGAAGAGGTTGAAGCTCCCGCCCGCCCTTATCGCGGAGATGAACGGGATAAAGCTCACGAAGAAAAAACTCAAACCCGGCCTGAAGCTGAATGTCCCGCCAGAAGGCAAATACAAAGAGAATTATATGATAGCGAAGAAGAACACGACAGCTAAAAACAAAACGGCAAAAGTTAAGCGCGGCAAAGTGTCAGCGAAGCATAAAAGAGCCAATTCAAAGACCAAGAAGCTCGCCAAAAAGGACTGAAACCTCTCAATCATTCCCGCGAAAACAAGACATCCGGCAATCAGGGCAAAGCAGGATATTTCATATTTGAAATTTCAGACCTCAAATCAAATCCGGATGGAGCGGGAAAAAATTTTTCAGATTTCAAATTTCAAATTTGAAATTAGACGAGGCGGGCGGGCCAAAGGCCGCCCCTTGTACATAGAGGATGGAGTTTCGCCTATTTGTCACTCCCGCCTTGTCGGGAGTCCTTCCGCTCAAGCATAGAAGATAGATTCCGGACAAGCCGGAATGACCATACACAGCTTTTCCTTTACATGTAGGGGCGCCGCTTGCCGCGCCCTTTTCTTTAATGGAATTTATTTCTTGGTTGGTTTCTTTTCCGCCGCGCTCGCGGCCGGGGCTTTTTCCTCTTTCGCGTAAGGAGATTCGGGGTATTCCTTCTTTAATGTCTCAAGCCTCTCAGCGGCTTGGGCTTCCTTCCCCATGGATTTGAGGATATTCGCGCTCTCGGCAAGGGCCGCGTCGCGCATGGGGCTGTCTTTCACGTTTACGAGGCCGTCCAGCTCCTTAAGGGCCTCGTTCATCCTCCCTGTTTTCGCGTAGGCCATCGCGGACTTAATGGTCGTAAGCGGGACATAGTTCTTGTCCTCGGGGAAAGACTTCTTCAGTTCACCAAAAATTTTAATTGCCTCGTCATAAGCGCCCAGTTCGTACCGGCTGGCCCCGATATAGTAAAGCGTGTAGGGGGATTTTTTTATCTTCCGGGCCTCTTCAAAGGAGGCCAGGGCCTGCCTGTATCTCTCCTGCGGCGGCATGGGCGTGCCCATCCCGTAGAAGAGCCGGTATCCGGTATAATTCAGCTCCTCGAATTTCCGGGTCCTGCTTTTCATGAAATAGAAGGTCCCGAGCACGATGAGAACGATTGCGAGCGCGGCCCCCGCGCCGATGAGCAACGTCTTTTTACGGGCCTTCAGCGTCTCCTGAAGGCTCTCGACTATGTTTTCTTCGGTTTTTCCTTTTACGGCTTTCCTTTTAATCGCCTTAGGCATTTCCTATGACAACCTCCTCAAGGACTTCTCAAGGATGCCCCTCGATGTTTCGAATACGGAGGAGATCCGCTCCCTGTCTATGCCGGCCCCCAAAAGCACCCATTCGGCGCCCGCGCGGTCCATCAGGTCCGCGGGGCCGTGCGAGTCCGTGTTAACGATTATGGGACATCCGAATTTGATGGCCGTCTGGGCCACGTAACCGTTCGATATCGAGTGACCCTTCCGGGAGGTTATCTCGAGCGCCACGGACCTCTCTTTTGCATAGAGGACGTCCTCGGTGGTTATAAGCCCCGGATGGGCCAGTATATCGCAGCCCGAATCTATGGCCGCCCTGTTCGTGCCCTCGAAAACGGGCTCGGCCAAGGTCTCCCCGTGGACGACCACAAGACACGCCCCCAGGTCCCTCGCCTCTTTCACAAGCTCCTTTATGAGCTGGGGCGGCGAATGGGTTATCTCTGCCCCGGGCACGACTTCCATGCCGTTGAAGAGGCCCCTCAATTTCTTCGCCGCCTTTACGATGCGGGGGACGGCAAAATCTATGTTGGAGCTGTCCACGTGGTCCGTTATGGCTATGGCCCTCAGGCCCTTCACGAATGCGCGCCTTGCGAGTTCAAAGGGAAGGAGCTCCCCATCGCTTAGCAAGGTGTGCATGTGCAGATCGATCATTATCCAGAAAGGATACCGAATTTCGGCTTTAAATGTAAAGGATGAGAGGCGATAACCGCAATTATCCCGCCGCGCGCGCGACCGTTACGGCGAAGACCTCTTCTGCGCCCGCTTTTAAAAGCGCCTTCGAGCATTCGGCAAGCGTGGCCCCGGTAGTCATAACATCGTCGACAAGGATGACTGTCTTTCCCGCAAGCTCCCCCTCGGCCCTGAAAGCGCCTTTTAAATTCGCGAGCCTTTCCTTTTTGGGCAGGAGGGCCTGGGGTTTCGTCTCTCTAATTTTTATAAGCGCATTGGGAAAGAGAGGCACCCCTCTTGCCCTTGAAAGCTCTTTCCCGATGAGAAGGCTCTGGTTGAACCCCCTCGCCAGGAGGCCCTTCTTGGAGAGCGGTACGGCCGCTATGCCGTCGGCCTCGGGTAGCGGGAGGGTCGTTACGAACTTGCCGAGCGGGCCGGAGAGTTTTTTTAGTTTTGAAAACTTTAAGCCCTTTACAGCTTCCTCTATCGCGCCCCCATAGAGCGCGTACGAGAAGGCCTTCTTGAACGGAGGCCTCTTTATTATGCACTCCCCGCAAACCTTTCCGTGTTCGGAAGGGAAGGGCGTGCCGCAGATTTCGCAGCGGGGGCCGGCGTAGGGCGCGATCCCGCCCCAGCAGGAGGAGCAAAGGGGGGGATAATCGGAATCTCCCGAAGGTGCATCGCAGATTGGACACCTGGAAGGGAAGAGGAGAGTGTAAAGGAATGAGCGGGCCTTCCGCTTCTCCGTCACGCGAACTGTTCCCGGAGTACGATAAGCTCATCCCGCTTCTGGCCCGTTGAAACCATGTCCGCCTTCACCGCGAGGGCGTCCTCCATCCAGTTTATATAGTTCCGGGCCTTTTCCGGGAGACCGCCGAATTCCCGCACGCCTTTCGTGCTCTCTTTCCAGCCCGGGAGTTCCTTATAAACGGGCTCGCATGTTTCGAGGACGTGGGCATCGGGCGGAAAATCCTCAATCGTCCGTCCGCCGGATTTGTAGGCCACGCATACCCGTATCGGGTCGAGTTCGTCGAGAATGTCCAGTTTCGTTACGGCAAGCCCGGTGAGGCCGTTCACGCGCACCGCATGCCGCAGGCCCACGATATCGAGCCAGCCGCACCTCCTCGGCCTTCCGGTAGTGGCCCCGTACTCGCCGCCTTTCTTGCGTATCTCCTCGCCCAGCTCACTTGTTATCTCCGTGGGAAAGGGGCCGCTTCCCACCCTGGTCGTATACGCCTTGACCACCCCCAGCACGCTCTTTATTTTTGTCGGGCCGATGCCAAGCCCCGTGCAGGCCCCGCCGGCACCTGCGGAGGAAGAGGTCACAAAGGGATATGTCCCGTGGTCGATATCCAAAAGCGTCCCCTGCGCGCCTTCCAAGAGGACATTTTTTCTCTCCGCGAGGGCCTTGTTTACGACCGCCCCGGCGTCCCCGATGTGCGCGGAAAGCCTTTCGGCGAATTTCATGTAATCGGCATATACGGCTTCGGCTTTAAAGCCGGGGGAGCCGTAGAGGGTTTCGAGGAGCTTGTTTGCGCCCCTTATGTTCCCTTCGAGTTTTTCCCTGAAGAGAGCGGGCAGGAGGAGGTCGCCCATCCGGAGGCCGCACCGGGCCATCTTGTCCACGTAGGCCGGCCCTATCCCCCTCCCTGTGGTCCCTATCTTTTTTTCGCCGCGGAGCGCCTCGTTGGCCGATTCGAGGGCCATGTGGTAAGGCATTATGAGGTGGGCGTTCCGGGAGATAAGGAGGTTCTTTCCGACCTTGACCCCCCGTCTGGCAAGCTCGTCCATCTCATTTAAAAGGCAGGCCGGGTCCACAACGACCCCGTTGCCGATAACGCAGAATTTCTCCTGATGGAGTATGCCCGAAGGAATCAGGTGGAGGATGAAAGTCTCGCTGTTTATGACGACCGTGTGCCCGGCGTTGTGCCCGCCCTGGTATCTGGCGACTATATCGGCCCGGCGGGCCAGGTAATCTACGAGCTTTCCCTTCCCCTCGTCGCCCCACTGGGCCCCGACAACTACCGCTGCCGGCATTAGAGTTCCACCAGGCGCACGGAGAGGATATTGGGAAGGCCCTTTATCTCTTCGAGGATGTCGGCAGTTATGGGGCTGTCCACGTTCACGACCGATATGGCCCTGCCGCCCGCCTCTTCCCTGCCGAAGTGCATCCGGGCGATGTTTATTTTTCTCGCGCCGAGGAGCGAGCCTATCGAGCCTATCACCCCGGGCTTGTCGTTATTGAACATGAAGAGCATCGTGCCCTCGGGGATTATCTCCACGGGGAAATCATCAACGCGTATAATTCGGGGGTCCTTTTTCCCAAACACCGTGCCGCAGATATAATTCTCTTTTCCCCTGGCTTTTAGATGGATGCAGAGGAGGCTCTGGTAGTCGCCGGAGTCCATGCTCTTCGTCTCTTTCACCTCTATGCCCCGCTCTTTGGCGATGAAAGGGGCGTTTACGAAATTCACGGTCTCCTCGAGTATGGGGGTGAGAAAGCCCTTGAGGGCCGCGATTGTTATGGGCGCGCTGTTGACTTCGCTCGCCTTCCCCCGGAACTCCACCGTTAACTCCTTCACCCCGTACTCGAATACCTGGGCGGCAAAGCTCCCCAACTTTTCCGCGAGTTTCAGATATGGGGAAAGGAGCGGCAACTGCTCCGGCGGGATCGAGGGGAAGTTCACGGCGTTCCGTATGATGCCTTTTACAAGGTAATCCGAAACCTGCTCGGCAACGGCAATGGCAACGTTCTCCTGGGCCTCTTTTGTGGCCGCGCCCAGATGCGGCGTGCAGACGACCCTGTCCAATTTGCAGAGGCTTGTGTCTTCGGGGGGCTCTTTTTCGAATACGTCCAGGGCCGCGCCGGCCACCTTGCCGGAGGTAAGGGCCTCCTCAAGGTCCTTTTCGTTCACGATGCCGCCGCGGGCGCAGTTAAGGATGCGCACTCCGTCTTTCATCATGGCTATCGTCTTTTTATTTATCAGGTTTTTTGTCTCCGGCGTGAGCGGAGTGTGTATGCTTATGAAATCCGCCCTGGCCCAGATGTCTTCGAGGCTCGCGCGCTCGATGCCCGTCTCCCTGGCCCTCTCTTCGCTCAGGAAGGGGTCGAAGGCGATAACGTTCATTTCGAGCCCGAGGGCCTTTTTCGCCACCTGTGACCCGATATTCCCCAGGCCGATTATGCCCAGGGTCTTATTAAAAAGCTCCACGCCCTCGAACTTTTTCTTCTCCCACATGCCCTGCTTCATGCTGGCCGAGGCCTGCGGGATGAGCCTCGCAAGGGCGAACATCAGGGCAACCGTGTGCTCGGCCGTGGTCATCGTGTTTCCGCCCGGCGTGTTCATGACGACAATGCCCTTTTTTGTAGCCGCCGCCTTGTCCACGTTATCGAGCCCCGAGCCCGCGCGGCCTACTACCTTCAGGCTTGTGGCGGTCTCTATGATATCGGCCGTCACCTTTGTGGCGCTCCTTATGATAAGGCCGTGGTAGCCGCCGATTATTGCTTTCAGTTCCTCGGGCTTCAAGCCGGTTTTTACGTCCACTTCGATCCCGGCTTTTTTCAGTATCTCTATTCCTTTGGCGGAGATGGGGTCGCTTACGAGGACTCTCATCTCATGTCCTCCAGCAAGGCCTCTTCGGCGGCGGCAACACCCGCCCCGAGCTTCACCGGATGGCCCAGGACTTTTAACGTCATCTCAATCCCCGAGACCGCGGTTATCACGTCGAAGATGTCCGCATAGCCCAGGTGCGCGATCCTGAAGACCTTCCCCTTGAGCTTGTCCTGCCCGCCCGCGGCAGTGATGCCGAACTTCTCCCTGAGCGTCTTGTAAATAGCCTGCCCATCGACGCCCTCCGGGGCGTTTATGGCGGTTACGGAATCTGCCGGCGAGGACTTGGGGAAAGTGCTTAGCCCCAACTCCTTGACGGCGGCCCTTGTGGCGCGGGCGAGCCTCCTGTGCCGTGCGAATACGTTTTCCAACCCCTCTTTTTCGAGCAGTGAAAGGGCCTCTTCGAGGCCCGCTATAAGCGATATCGCCGGGGTGAAATTGGTCTGGTTCTTGGCCTGCCCCTCGCGCTCTTTCTTTAAATTGAAATAGAACCTGGGCTGTTTTGCGCCCTCGGACTTCTTCCATGCCTTTTCCGATACGGCAAGGAAGGCGAGCCCCGGGGGGAGCATGAGGCCCTTCTGGGAGCCCCCGACCATCAGGTCAACGCCCCAGGCATCCGTCTTAAGGTCGTGGGCCACGAGCGCGCTTATCGCGTCCACTATGAAGAGGGCATCGCGCCCGGCAAGTATTTTCCCGAGCGCTTCTATATCGTGGTACACGCCCGTGGAGGTCTCCACGGCCTGCACGAATACTCCTTTGATCGCGGGGTCTTCCTTGAGGGCTTTTTCGACCTCTTTGGGGTCCACGGGGTTGCCCCATTCGACCGCAATTTCTTTTACTTGAAGCCCGTAGGCCTGGCAAATCTTCACCCATCTCTCGCCGAACTTGCCGCCGTTTATGACAAGGGCCTTCTCGCCCGGGTTGAAGAAGTTATTTACGGAGGCCACCATCGCCCCGGTGCCGCTCGATGTGAGTATCAGCACGTCGTTGGCCGTCTGGAAGAGCCGTTTAAGCCCCTTCCTCGCAGAATCGAATACCGGCATGAAATCCGGCGCCCTGTGGTGTATTATCGGCAGGGCCATCCTCAACAGCACTTCCGGGGGCACAGGGGTAGGCCCCGGGGCAAGCAAGTACCTCTTAAACATCGAAAAACTCCTCCCGCAAAAACTTTTTAAAAAAATGGAATTTTCGCCCGTAAGCCATAAAAACTAACACAGCGCGCGGCTTGAGGTCAAGGTTTTCGAACTTTAAATGCTGGAATTTAAAAGGGCTTAATTGGTAAATTACTATACTATGCGCAAATTAGAGCTATATGATACAACGCTGAGAGACGGCTCCCAGGCCGAAGAGATCGCCTTTTCGGTAGAGGACAAGCTCCGGATCACCCGCAAACTGGACGAGCTGGGCGTGGATTATATCGAGGGGGGCTGGCCCGCCTCGAACCCCAAGGACGCCGAATATTTCAGAAAAGCAAAAAAAATCCGGCTCAAAAAGGCGAAGGTTGTCGTATTCGGGAGCACCCACAGGCCCAAGGTAAAGGCCAAAGACGATGTGAATTTAAAGTCCCTTGTCGAGTCGGGCGCCGATTACGCCTGTATATTCGGCAAGACCTGGGACTTTCACGTAAGAGAGGCATTTAAGATTCCCCTCAAGGAGAACCTGGATATCATCCATAATTCGGTCTCCTTCCTTAAAAAGAATTTCGGGAGGGTCTTCTTCGACGCGGAGCACTTTTTTGACGGTTGCAAGGCAAACCCGGAGTATGCGCTGGAGGCGCTCGGGGCGGCGGAGGAGGCCGGGGCCGACTGCCTGGTCCTCTGTGACACGAACGGGGGAACGCTCCCGGACGAGGTCCGGGAGATAATAAATGCCGTAAAGAAAAATATCAAAGCACCTTTGGGCATTCATGCCCATAACGACTCGGATTGCGCGGTGGCCAACTCCCTTACTGCCGTGAGGCTCGGGGCCGCTCAGGTGCACGGGACCGTAAACGGTTTCGGCGAGAGGGCGGGAAACGCGAACCTCTGCTCCGTAATAGCCAACTTGAAGCTAAAGATGGGCGTAAACTGTGTTACCGTCGAGGAGCTTAAAAAACTCCGGGATGTCTCGCGCTACGTGAACGAGCTTGCCAACCTGAGGCACTTTCGGCACCAGGCGTTTGTCGGAGACAGCGCGTTTGCCCACAAGGCGGGGGTGCACGTGAGCGCCGTCATGAAAAACCCCGGCACGTACGAACACATAACGCCGGAGCTTGTGGGGAACTCCCGCAGGGTGCTCCTTTCGGACCTTGCCGGGAAGAGCAATATCCTCCGGAAGGCCAAGGAGTTCGGCATCCAGATAGACGAGAAGTCGCCGCTTTTACAGGATATAGTGCAGAAACTAAAGGACCTCGAAAACCAGGGCTTCCAGTTCGAGGCCGCGGAGGCAAGTTTCGAGCTTTTGATGAAAAAGGCCCTCGGGCTACACAGGCGCTTCTTTGACCTTATCGGCTTCCGCGTGATAGATGAAAAACGCACAGAGGGCGAGCCCCCCTTGAGCGAGGCCACCATTATGATAGGCGTGGGCGGGCACATCGAGCACACGGCAGCCACGGGAAACGGCCCGGTAAACGCCCTCGATAACGCCCTCCGGAAGGCGCTTTATAAGTTTTATCCGGAGCTTAAGAAGGTAAAACTCCAGGATTATAAAGTGCGGGTGCTTACGGCCGGGAAGGGCACGGCGGCCAAGGTGCGGGTGCTGATAGAGTCCGGCGACAACGGGGCCAAATGGGGCACGGTCGGGGTCTCGGAAAACATCATCGAGGCCTCCTACCAGGCCCTCCTGGACAGCATCGAATATAAACTCTTAAAGGAAAAGGAATAATTGCAAAAGACCTACGTCCTTGATACGAGCGTACTCGTACACGACCCCCACGCCCTCGAGAAATTCGAGGACAACCACCTTGTGCTCCCCATAACCGTCATAGAAGAGCTTGACGGCCTGAAGAGGGGCAGGGGCTCGGTCTCGTATTCCGCCCGGGAGGCCCTGAGGCTTCTGGATAATTTCCGCGGCAAGGGGGATATCTCAAAAGGGGTCCCCCTGGACGGCGGGGGCTCCATAAGGATAGTGGTGGAAGCCCCGGACCTTCATGGAGTAAAACCTTCCGGGGACAATAAGATAGTAAGGACTGCAGTAAACCTTAAAAATTCGCTCTCCGATGAAGACCCCCCGGTGGTCCTCGTCTCCAAGGACCTTGCCGTGCGCATCAAGGCCGAGGCCCAGGGCGTGCCCGCCCAGGACTATAAGCACGACAAGACCTCTGTCTTCAAGGAGTACGGGAGGCTCATAGACGAAAAGGACGAGGAGCATAAAAACGGCATCCTCTCCGTGCGCTATCAATTATCAGCCGGGGGGGAGAGGATCTTCAGGCTATGGGGCCGGGAAAACGAGATGCAGATAAAGCGCATGCGCGCCGTTTCCGGCATCTCCCCCAGAAACATCGAGCAGGAATGCGCTATTGACGCCCTCAGCGCCGAAGAAGTTGACGTCGTGGCCCTCACGGGAAGGGCCGGGACGGGCAAGACACTTCTCGCGCTTGCCGCCGGCATCCATATGTACGAGAAAAAACATTACGAGCAGGTCATGGTCGCGCGCCCTGTTGTCCCTATGGGGCAGGACCTCGGCTTTCTCCCCGGCGACGTGGAGGAAAAGCTCCGCCCCTGGATGCAGCCCATCTTCGACAACCTGGATGTGATAATCGGCACGCCTTCGGAAAAGAAGGACGAAAGGTTCGTCTCCAAATACAGAAGCTCAAATTACCTTATAGAATCGGGCGCGGTGCACATCGAGCCCCTCACATATATAAGAGGAAGGAGCCTCCCCCGGCGCTATCTGATAATTGACGAGGCGCAGAACCTCCGCCCCCTCGATGTGAAGACCATTCTAACGAGGGCCGGGGAGGGCACGAAGGTCGTCTTCACCGGGGACCTGGACCAGATAGACACGCCCTACCTGGACGCCCATTCGAACGGGCTCTCTTATCTTATAAGCCGCTTCATAAACGAAGAGATATTCTGTTACCTGAACCTCTCAAAGAGCGCCCGGAGCGCCCTTGCCGAAAAAGCGGCGGAACTGCTCTAAAATCCTGTAAAATCTTTCCATGAGGCATGCTTTGAAAACTGGCCTCAGCTTCGGCGTGACCTCGGGGATAATAACAACACTCGGGCTCATGGCCGGGCTCCACTCGGGCACTCATTCAAAGACGGCCGTGATAGGGGGCGTGCTCGCCATTGCCGTCTCCGATGCCTTCTCGGACGCGATGGGCATGCACATGGCCGAGGAGGCCGCCCGCGAACACACACACAAGGAAATCTGGGAGTCAACCTGCTCCACTTTCCTCTCGAAGTTCCTCTTTTCGATAACCTTCGTCGTGCCGCTCATATTCTTTTCTCTCGGTACGGCTCTTATCGTGAATATTGCATGGGGCCTTTCACTTCTCATATTCTTCAATTACATACTGGCAAAGAGGCAGGGCATAAAGCCCTGGAGGATGATCGGGGAACACGTCGCGATAGCGGTGATTGTCATTTTGATAACTCATTTTCTGGGCGACTGGATAGCCGACACCTTCGGGAATCTGAATAACTGAACCCCCTGTTATAATAAAAATCCTGTGGACATCCTGACCGTTATCTTTGTCGCGCTCGGCCTCTCCATGGACGCGTTTGCGGTCTCCATCACAAGCGGGCTTCTCATCGAGGGCCTCAAGATCCGCCACGCGGCAAAGATCGCCCTCTTCTTCGGCGGGTTCCAGGCCCTTATGCCCGTGCTCGGCTGGATCGGGGGCGCCGGGTTCCGGAAATACATAAGCCATTTCGACCACTGGGTGGCTTTCGGCCTCCTTGCCATCGTGGGTGCGAGGATGGTTTATGAGGGCTTTAAACCCAATAAAGGAGAGGGTGCGAGGCAGTTTGACCCCCTCAATTTCCGTGTCCTCCTTGTCCTTGCCATAGCCACAAGCATAGACGCGCTTGCCGTGGGCTTCGGCCTCTCCCTGATTGATGTTCCCATCCTCCGCCCGGCCTTCACGATCGGGCTTATAACCTTCACCACGTCCTTTGCCGGAGTTTATATCGGAGACAGGATAGGCCACCTATTCGAGCGCAAGATCGAGGTCCTCGGGGGACTCATATTGATAGGAATAGGAGTGAAAATCCTGATTGAGCATCTCAGCTGAGTCCGGTATTTGAGGAGATGGGGTGGCGGGGCTCAGAACTGAGCTAAATGGCTCGTAAGGACTAACTACCATTATAATGCGCGGGCTCTCACCCGCGCATGATCTGCTCGCCGCACCTCAGTTTTCGCCCCATCCACCCCATCTCCTTTCCGGTTCATTTCAAACCTGGAAAGGCGGGGCGGGCGGGGGCGGAGAGAAAATTTAACCTGAGATACCTTAACGCCGTTCGGAATTTTGGAAAATCTTTTCCACTCGCGTTAAAACTGAACAAACATTCAGGCTGGCTTTAATAATTATCGAATTTAAATTTTCGAAGACGCCCCCGCCCGCTCCCGGCCTTGCATGATTCCCGTCCTTTTCGATAATATAAATTTTTACTAATTTCATAAGGGAGAAGCTGATGCTTAAAAAGAAGGACAGGTATGTTGTAGCGGTCGTGGGGGCCACGGGGGCCGTGGGCCGCGAGATGATCTCCGTACTCGAAGAAAGGAAGTTTCCCGTCGATAAAATAAGGCTTTTCGCCTCCGAGCGTTCTGAGGGCCTGGAGCTTGAATATAACAAGAGGACTATAAACGTCGAGACCCTTAACGAGGATTCATTCAAGGGAATAGATATAGCGCTCTTTTCGGCGGGGGGGGAGAGGTCCAGGATATGGGCCCCCGTAGCGGCCCGGAGCGGCTGCGTTGTGGTGGACAACTCGAGCCAGTGGAGGATGGACCCCGAGGTGCCGCTTGTCGTACCCGAGGTGAACCCCAATGACCTTGAATGGCACAAGGGCATTATAGCGAACCCCAATTGCTCAACGATACAGATGGTCGTCGTATTGAAACCCCTGCACGACGCGGCCAAAATCAAGCGCGTGGTCGTGACCACGTTCCAGGCCGTATCGGGCACGGGCAAGAAGGCGATGGACGAGCTCCTGAACCAGGTCCGGGATATCCTTAATTTCAAGGAGGTCACAAAAGAGGTATACCCCCACCAGATAGCCTTCAACGTGCTCCCGCATATAGACAAGTTCCTCGAGAACGGCTACACGAAAGAAGAGATGAAGATGGTGGACGAGACGAAGAAGATCATGGGCGGCGGCTCCATACGCGTGACCGCCACGACCGTGCGCGTCCCCGTCTTTCGCGGGCACTCGGAGAGCCTGAATATCGAAACGGAGAAGAAAGTTTCGGCTAACGAGGCGCGGGCCATTCTCTCCACCGCCCCCGGCGTCGTCGTCTATGACGCACCGGAGAAGAACGTCTATCCGCTCCCGCTCTATGCAGCCGGGAAGGACGAGACTTACGTGGGCCGCATCCGCGAGGACGAGAGCATCGAGCGCGGGCTCAACCTGTGGGTCGTCTCCGATAACCTCCGCAAAGGCGCGGCCCTCAATGCCGTGCAGATAGCCGAAAAGCTCATCGAAATGGCCGGCTGAAAGCAGTCCCGCCCGTCTTTTTTGTTTTTGGATAGTGACATTCCCCTTGTTTTCTGCTAAATGTAAGTAGAACCTCTCAACTTTTTTTCCGGAGGGAGAGAAATGGCCAAATTCTTCAGCCGTCGGACTTTCCTTAAGGCTTCCGCGATTGCTATTGGCGCGGGCACGCTCGTTTTCGGAAAAAAATTAATCCCCTGGCCGGGAAAGCGCGCGGACGGCCCCCAATCCCGGGAGGGACGTTCGCTCTCCGGGAGCAAATTTTTCAATAAGCAAGAATATGCCCTTGTTGCCGCCCTGGCCTCGCTTATAGTCCCTACAGATCACGACCCGGGGGCCGCCGAAGCGAATGTGGCCGATTACATCCAGTCTCTCGTTTCGAGGTCCGGGCCGAGAAAGAAAGCCTATGCGGCGGGACTTGAATGGATCGACTCCTACAGCCGGAAAGAATATGGGAGGGACTTCCTTGCCCTGGATGTTGATCAGCAGGGCGAGCTTTTGGCCCGGGTATATGAAGAGCCCCGGACCTCATCCGGGGTTGTCCGCGATTACCGGGATTTCGCCATGGCAAGATTGAGGAGGACCTGGAGGGAGCTCTTCGGCGCCGGGGGAGGCTCGGCATTTTTCAAGACGCTCCGGGATGATATTTTCTACGGGTATTATTCCAACCCGGTAAGCTGGAGACTCCTCGGCTACTACGGGCCCCCCCAGCCGATTGGTTACCTCGATTTTGCCGGGCCGCCACGGGCCGCCAATTATGCCCTGGCAGTCCGTCCCATAGAGGAACAGTCCTGCCGGAATTGCCACGAGGAACAAATGGTCGCCGCCGTCCATCCGGTTTCACACAGTTTTCTGGCAGGGGGTGAGGGCGATGAGTAAACTGAAGAAGGTGGACGTCTGCGTGATAGGTTCCGGCGCGGGCGGGGGAGTAATGGCCAAAGAGCTCGGGGAAAAGGGCCTCTCGGTTGTGGTCCTTGAGGCCGGAAAGAGGTTCACCCCCGTCCGAGATTACACGGGGGCCCTCATCGACCACGAAAGGGCCGGAAAGGAAAACCGGAAATCCCTTTTCAGCGTGCCCGCAATGGATAAAATCACACTTGGAAACCTGGGGATTTCCGCGCCGACAACAGCTTACGGAGTAGGCGGCACGACCCTTAGATACCTGGCCTATATGCCCCGCCTCACGCCGGACGATTTCCGGGTCAGAAGCCTTGACGGGGTCGGGGAAGACTGGCCCATCAGCTACAAGGACATTGCCCCCTATTACCGCAAAGTGGAGCTTGAGATGCAGGTGGCGGGCCAAAACGGGGACCCCTGGCACCCCGACGTGGAGCCCTATCCCTATCCGGCTTTCGAGTTCTCCTACGCGAACAAGATAATCCAGCGCGGGTGCGACAAGCTCGGAATCCGGCTCTGGCCTGTGCCCGTCGCGAGGCTCCGCGAGCCTTCCGGAGGGAGGCCGGCCTGCATCCAGTGCGGCGAGTGCGTGAACGGATGTCTTTCGAGGGCCAAGGGGAGCATAGACGTGACCTATATCCCAAAGGCCGAAAGGACCGGGAATGTGGAGGTGCGTCCCGAAAGCGTAGTGACGCGGATCAGTGTTGACGCCTCGGGGAGGGCAAAAGGCGTCCTCTATTTCGACGGGAAGGGCGCCCAGTGCATCCAGGAGGCGGACATAATCGTGCTTTCGGCGGGCGCGATACAGTCCCCGCGCATCCTTCTTAATTCGAAAAGCCCGCTCTTCCCTGACGGGCTTGCCAATTCAAGCGGGACCGTGGGCAAATATTTCATGCAGCATGTCGGCATCAGCGCCACAGCCCTTTTCGAGGAACGCATTGATTCTTTCCGGGGCTTTTTCGGGGGGGCCATCTCCCACGATTTTGCGGGGACAAAGCCCGGAAGGCCCTATGTGAGGGGCTGGGGGATAGAGCTCCACAGCGGCTACAGGGGCCCGGCAAGCATGGCCGTAAGCACGCCCGGCTGGGGGACCGAGCACAAGAATTTCATGCGCAAGTGGTTCGGCCATACGGCAGGGCTCGTGGCGGGAGGCGAACAGCTCCCCGATATGGCGAACAGGATCGAACTCGACCCCGAAGTAAAGGACGCCTACGGGATGCCCGTGCCAAAGCTTTATTACAAATTGCTTGAAAACGACCTCCTCATGCTTAAGGACATCGAGAAGCACATCCGCCAGATACTTGAAGCCGCCGGCGCGATCGAGGTACTTAAAATGCGCTGCCAGCCCGGAGAAGGGGTCCACAACGCGGGCACATGCCGCATGGGCCGGGACCCCAGGACTTCCGTTGTAAACGGCTTTTGCCGGTCCCACGACGTGCCGAACCTCTTTATAGCGGACGGGAGTTGTTTCGTAACGGGCGGGAACGCGAACCCGGCCCTTACGATCATGGCGCTTGCCACCCGCGCCGCGGACTATATTTACGAAGAGGGCAAAAAAGGGGACCTCTAAACGCATTGTAATCGGCCAGAATCCATGATAAAAAGTAAGTAGGGGAACATTTCCCTAAAGGAGGTGCAAGGATGCAAAAGCCCGCCGAGAAATCCCAGGAGTTTTTAGACCTCATGGTGGACTGGCAGGCCGTAGAGGCCGAGATGGTCGAGTATGCCGACAAGGAGGCGCCCGGGGCCAAAAACCCGCTCATAAATGCGATGCTCAGGGCGCTTAAGCTCGAAGCCGAAAAACACTGCGCGATTGAGCAGATAATCATCGAACTGGTGAAAAAAGAGGCCGTGCACCTGGCCCCCGAAGAGCTTGCGGCCCTTTCGGCGCATATAAACAGGTTCCTCGATAACGAGGGAAAGGTCCTCTCCCTCGCCGAGGGCGCCCTCGCCAAAAGCGAGGTCTTCATGCCGCGCTACCTGCTTTCATATCTCGTAAACGAAACGAAAAAAGAGATGGGCCTTCTCAGGGAGTTCGACAACGAACTCAAGACGGCCCACATCGCCACATCCGTAAGCTCCAAGACCTACGGCAAGGACGATTAAGGTTTTCAAAGCCCCCACAGGGCCTTTATATAAGGCCCGTTCCCGCCCGCAACGGGCGGGAATTCTTTTGCCCTCGTCCCTGCGCCCCTCTTTTTTTGGAATGTTCAATTAAAATCCTTTTTTCTTTTATTTTACAGTCAATTACGAAGGCCTATTGAACATTTTGTTCAATGCGGAGTTTTAGACCGCATGCCCCGGTCCTCCCAAGGAAGCCATATTAACAGTAAAGATGGTGACAAGGTCAAGAGAAAGGAGGACACTATTTTTAATTCTTGAAAATCCCTGGCTAAAAGTGAATTATATTGACAATAGAAGGGGATTAGCTATGGTCGATTTAAAAGAGTTCTTACCAGAAAAATTGAAAGTGGGGCTCACGCCTGCCGAGGAAAAGGTCCTCCAAACCGTGCAGGAAGGGATAGTAGCGGATTTCAGGGTTGGAAATCCAGAAATAGATAATCCTGAAAAGGCCGAAAACTGGGGGCCGGAGCGCACAATCAGTTCTGAATTTTTATATTGGATTTATACAGACAGAGAGATTTCCCCTTATATTCACGCCCGTTTTTGAAAAAAGTTTTTTATATGTAAATGAACCCCCCCCTCACCCCTGCGCCCCTTGCTCTCCCGCTCCGCAGGCGAGGGGATAAAATTGGGGAGAAAAGGAGGAGTACAAAGACGATTTTTAAAGGGGGATGTGCGACACCTTCGAATGAAAGGACAATAAGTCCTTGGGAGGACATCAGGGAAGGGCGGTCTTAAGACCGCCCTTTTTAATCTTAAAAAAATTATTTTCTCGTGCCGCCCTTTGACGGATCAACTGATGCTGCTGCCGGGGCGCCGCAATTCACAAAAGTAAATTCCTGGCCGCCATATCCGGTGGTATAATACCAGGCACCGCCGGGATATGTCCCCTTTATCTTGTATGTGGCAACGCACACATCGCCGTCACCGAGGGGATTGGCCGCGGTAAGCTCATACGGAGGCCCGCCGCCCGCGTTATAACTGCCCGTGAGATACCACACGGCAGCATTACAGCCCTGCGCCGAATACATGACCCCGTAAAGGTATTTGTGCGTGGAATCGACCGTGAAATCATACTGGTTCCCGTACTGGTCCTGGATGCACATGGCCTCTGAAGAGCCCGCCATCAACGCAAATCCGAGTACGGCAAGAAAAACCGCAAAAAATACTTTCTTCATAAACCCTCCTTTTTGATGGAACGGATGGAAAAAATTGAACCTAAAAATCCCCCTGTTAATTAGAAATGTCACCCCCCTTTTCTGCATAGATGCTGAATTATCATTTTATTCGAGAGAAAATGCAACGCGAAAATGCAATTTTAAGACACTCCCGCAATTTCTTCGCAAGAAAGGAGCAACATTAGCAAAAAAAATCGGGAGGAGCTTGGCAGGATTAAAGAGCCCACAGAAAGCTTTTTCCCCTCTCGTACCCCACCCCGAATATCTCGGCCACGGTCTTGCCGAGGTCCATGAACCCTTCCCTTAAACCGAGGCCTTTTCCTTTTAGTCCCTGATTATAAAAAAGCGCGGGGACAAGTTCCCTCGTGTGGTCGGTGCCGGGGTGGAGGGGGTCGCAGCCGTGGTCGGCGGTTATGAAGAGGTAATCGTTTTTGTCCAATAAAGGGAGTATTTCCCCGAGCGCGGAATCGAATTCGGAAAGGGCCTTGGCGAACCCGAGGGCGTCGTTTCTGTGGCCCCAGAGCGTATCGAAATCGGAGAGGTTCACAAAAAAGAGGCTGTCTTCCTTCTTTTCCTTTATAAGGGCCTTTGTTTTTTCCATCCCGTCCATGTTCCCCTTGTATTTGACCGTCTCGGTGAAACCGCGCATGGCGAACATCTCCGAGACCTTCCCCACGGAATAGACTTTAATCCCGCGTTCGGCGAGGGCGTCTATTACTGTACTTTCCGGCGGAGGGAGGGCGAAATCTTTTCTTTTTTCGCCGATCCTTCTGAAATCGCCTTTTGAGCCCGTGAAGGGCCTGGCTATTACGCGGTTCACCTGGTGAGGAGGAGTGAGGAGCTCCCGTGCGATTTTGCACATCTTATAGAGGTCTTCTATATCTATTGCACGTTCGTGGGCCGCTATCTGGAAGACGCTGTCGGCGGAGGTGTAGACGATGGGATATCCCGTCCTTAGATGCTCTTTGCCAAGCTCTTCTATGATCTCCGTGCCCGAAGCGGGCTTATTGCCGAGCGTTTTTGTACCTATCCGGGCTTCGAATTTTTTTATCAGCTCGGAGGGAAAACCCTCCGGGTAGGTGGGGAAGGGCTTTTCGTTGACAATGCCCATCATTTCCCAATGGCCTGTGATGGTGTCTTTTCCGGCCGAAATCTCTTTCATCTTTCCGTAAGAGGCCGGAGGTGAGGATTTCCTCGATACTCCGGGAAATTCGTCTATATTGCCAAAGCCGAGCCTTTCCAGGTTTGGGATATCAAGCCCGCCCGCGGCCCGGGCCACGTGACCAAGGGTGTCCGCCCCGGCATCGCCGTAAAGGGCGGAGTCGGGCGCTTCTCCGGCACCCGCCCCATCGAGCACTATTATCAGCGCCCTTCTCATGATCCTTGGGCTATCCCCTGTATTCCCGTCCTTATAAGCATTATGGCGATGGCGGAAAGGAGCAGGAGCATTATCTTCGATAAGACCGAAATACCTCCCTTCCCGAAGAAGCGTACGATCACCTCGGCCTTCCTGAAGAGCACCCATACTATGAAGAGGTTCAAAAGGAGGCTTGTCCCCGTCGAATATACGCCGTAGTTGTCCACAAGCAGGGTAATGGTAGTAAGCACGGCCGGCCCGGCTATGAGCGGGACCCCTATCGGCACTATCCCGAATTTCCCGGCCGGCTTTCTCCTTTCCGTGTCTCCGACGAGGTCCAGGATGGCGAATGTCAGGAGTAAAATCCCCCCGGCTATCCTGAAATCGTTTTCCGAGATGCCCAAAATATTGAAAACGAACTCTCCCAGAGCGAGAAAGCTCATGCTCACGAAGAAGGCCGTGAGTATGGATTCCGAAACGATCTTTTTCACCCTGTCCTCGGTGAGCCCCTCCGTCATGGATATGAAGATAGCGAGCCCCGCCGGGGCGTCCATCGCCACAAAGAGGGGGATGAAGGTGTTGGGCAGGGTATATATTATCTCAAGCATCTCCTCTATTTTAGTCAAGACCGTCCCAAACTCAAACAGTTTTTACGCGGTGCATTGCGGAGGCCATTAAAAAGAGCTATTATTTCGAATATCATTTCGAAATGAGGAACTTTCTAAAAAGGAGGTGGGCCGTGCCGGAGATCAGGTGCAAGGGGATGACGGTAAGAGTGGACGAGAAGGGATATCTGGCGAATTACCACGAGTGGAGCGAGGAGGTCGCGGGCGTCCTTGCCGAAAGGGAGGGCATCGGGAAGCTTGCCCCGGACCAGATGGACATACTCAAATTCATGCGGAAATATTATGAAGAGCACAAGTTCTTTCCCATAGTGCGGGCCGTCTGCAAGAACGTCCATCAGCCCAGGGACTGCGTTACGGAGAAATTCCTGGACCCGGTTACCGCATGGAAGATAGCGGGCCTCCCCAATCCGGGAGAAGAGGTGGATATCTTCAGGGATTGGAACCCTCTTGGCTATTGAGGCCTTCTTAATTTTTCACAAATTGTTCAAATTTCCTTCATCAAACTGATATATTGTATTTCCAGGTGAGTAGGACCATTCAACCTGAAGGAGGGCAAGATTTAATGAAGCAAGCGCTATTTTTCTTTGTTTTATGTGGAGTTTTGATGGCAGGCCTTCCGGCGATGGCGGAAGACATCAGCGGCCTGCCGGATGAGGACTCGACGGCCAAATGGCTTATGGAGCATCCGGATGCGGCCGAAGCCGCCTTCAAGGACACTGGATGGCTCGATAGGCATCCCAAGGTGGTCGATGCGATGCTTGAAAACAGGAGATGGCTTGAGGACCATCCGGGAGTGGCCAAGGCCGCGTACGCGAACCGCGAATGGCTGAACAGGCACCCCGAGGTCGCAAAGAGAATGTACAGCCACAGGAAATGGCTCTCCCAGAACCCCGAGGTGGCAAAGGAAGTGTACGCGAACCGCGAGTACCTGAACAAGCACCCCGAATTCGCGATGGAGCTTTACAAGAACAGGAAATGGCTCGAAAGGCATCCCGAAGTGGCTAAAGAGATGTACGCCAACCGGGAGTTCCTGAACAACCACCCCGATTTCTCCAAGAGGCTCTATTCCAACCGCGAGTGGCTGAACAAGCACCCTGAGGTCGCGGAAGAGGCGTACAAGAACCGGGAATGGCTTTATAATCACCCTCAAGTGGCCGAAGAAATGTATAAGAACCGCGAATGGATGAACAGGCACCCCGAAGTGGCGGAAGAGCTTTACAAAAACCGCGAATGGCTGAATAAGAACCCTAAGGTGGCCAAGGAGATATATGATAATAAAGAGTTCCTGAATAAGCATGAGGGGCTCTCAAAACATCTCCATGAGAACAGAAAGGCTCTTGCCAATCATCCCGGGGCCAGTAAAAGGGCTTACAAACACAGGCAGGCGATAAAGGATAAAGTCGAGGACTGATTTTAAAAGAAATATTTCCGGGGGGCCCGGGGATATCCCGGGCCTCTCTTTATTTTCCCCCTCGTTATTTGACAACCCCTCGGGCTATCAATTAACTTAATGGAATATGAGGCTTCCGGACTGGGTCAAGGCAAAATATCCCTCTTCCGATACCCTGGAGCTTAAAAGAACGCTCAGGAGGAAGGGCTTGCACACGGTCTGCGAGGAGGCCCGTTGCCCCAACCTTGGCGAATGTTTTTCGCGTCCCACGGCCACTTTCATGATACTGGGCGCAAGGTGCACGCGGAATTGCGGGTTCTGTTCGGTAGACCACGGCATGCCAGTGCCCGTGGACCCCGAAGAGCCCCGGAACCTGGCGCTCACGGCCAAAGAGATGGGCTTAAAATACGTTGTCATAACTTCAGTCACGCGGGACGACCTCCCGGACGGCGGAGCGGGGCAGTTCGCAAGGTGCATACTCGCACTGAGAGAGGAAATGCCGGGGGCGAAAGTAGAAGTCCTCACACCGGACTTCAAGGGGGAACGGGAGGCGCTAAAGACAGTGCTCGAGGCGCGCCCCGACGTGTTCAACCATAACGTAGAGACAGTGCCCCGGCTTTACCCCGTTGTGCGCCCCCAGGCCGATTACGCGCGCTCGCTTGGGGTATTGAAAAGCGCAAAAGAGATCGCGCCGGGGATTCCCGCGAAGTCCGGGTTCATGCTCGGGCTCGGGGAAGAACACGAAGAAGTCCTCTCCTTAATGGAGGACCTGCGCTCTTCGGGGTGCCGCATGGTCACCATCGGGCAGTACCTCCGGCCCGCGAAGGCGAACCTGCCCGTCCGCGAATATATAAGGCCCGAAATATTTGAGGAGCTTAAGGCGGCAGCCCTCCGGATGGGCTTTAAATCCGTTGCCTCGGGGCCGCTCGTAAGAAGTTCCATGAACGCGGAGGAGTATTACGCGCATGTATGAGTTCAACAGGATAAAGAGGCTCCCGCCTTATGTCTTCGCTATCGTCAACACGTTGAAAATGGAGGCCAGGAAAAGGGGCGAGGACATAATAGACCTGGGCATGGGAAACCCCGACATGCCGGCCCCCAAACACATAATAGAGAAGCTTTGCGATGCGGCGAAAAACCCCAGGAACCACCGGTACTCGGCCTCGAAGGGGATAACCCAGCTCCGGGTCGCGATGACCGAATGGTACAAGAGGCGCTACGATGTGGAGCTGGACCCGGAGAGCGAGACTGTCGTGACGATAGGCTCAAAGGAGGGCCTCTCGCATTTCGTCCTCGCCACCATCCAGCCCGGCGATGTCGTGATGACGCCCTCGCCGGCCTATCCCATTCATCCCTATAGCGCGATAATCGCCGGGGGCGAGGTCACGAGCGTCCCCATAGGGCGCGGGATAGACCACATGGCGGAGATAGAAAAGGCGTACAAGAAGACCTGGCCCCGCCCCAAGATGCTCATGCTCAACTTCCCTCATAACCCCACCACGGAGGTGGTCGAGGACCTCGGGTTCTTCCGCAAGGTGGTGGACTTCGCCAAAGAGAATAAGCTCATAATAATCCAGGACCTGGCCTATGCCGACCTGAATTTCGACGGCTACAAGGCCCCGAGCATCCTCCAGGTGCCGGGCGCAAAAGATGTGGCCGTGGAGTTCTTTTCCCTGACAAAGAGCTATTCGATGGCGGGCTGGCGCGTGGGCTTCTGCTCCGGCAATAAGGATCTGGTTGGCGCCCTCATAAAGATAAAGAGCTATCTCGATTACGGCATGTTCCAGCCCATACAGATAGCGAGCATAGTCGCCCTCCGCGGCCCCCAGGGCTGTGTCGGCGATTTTTGCAAGATATACCAGTCCCGCAGGGATACCCTGATAAAAGGGCTTAAGCGCGCGGGCTGGGATATACCCCCGCCCAAGGCCACCATGTTCGTCTGGGCGGAAATCCCCGAGCCGTTCAAGAAAAAGGGCTCGCTTGAGTTCTGCAAGTTCCTCATCAAGGAGGCGGGTGTCGCGGTCTCTCCGGGCATAGGCTTCGGCGAAGGCGGGGAAGGTTTCGTACGCTTCGCCCTCGTTGAGAACGAGCACCGCATCAAGCAGGCCGCAAGGGGAATAAGAAAAGCCCTTAACGGGAAATAGAGGGGCAACTTCTGTTTTTGTACCCTCCCCCTTGACGGGGGAGGGCGAGGGTGGGGGTGTAAATACAGGGCGCGGCAAGCGGCGCCCCTACGAATGAAATCTAAATCAGCCGTATTCATTTTGTACGTAGGGGCGCTGCTTGCTGCGCCCTTTTTGTTTAAAAAGCAGCTAATCCGTTTATGTATACTTAGAGTATGAACAAAAAGAGAAAACCTCATTTAAAAAAGCTCAAAAAAATCCGGCTTTTAAGAGCGAAGATGAGGAGAGGAAATTCTGGGCGACCCATGACTCCTCAGGGTACATTAATATCTCCAAGGCAAAAAGAGTTATCTTCCCAAACCTCAAACCCACTACGAAGGCAATATCCATAAGAATGCCAACTCATGTGATAGAGAAACTGAAAATGCTGGCCAACAAGAAGGACGTCCCGTATCAGTCCCTTCTGAAAATGCTGCTTGCCGAGAAGGTGGACGAGGAATTGCACGGGGTGCGGAAGTAGCTGGTGAAAAAATTTCCCCCCTTCACACCCTCGGCTTGGCCAGCACCTCCAGCACCCTCAGGTCCAGAAACCTCTCAGAAAAGGTGGATTTGACCCACGATGGATAATCTGGCTATAATATGGCCAGAATGGGTTACGAGATCATTTTGTCGCCCGAAGCGGTCCAGGATTTGAAATTGCTTAACGCGCATGAAAGGGCGAAAATAAAAGACCTGATCGAAACCCATCTGAGACATGAACCAATGAAGGCGAGCAAGAGCAGAATAAAGAAGCTGCGGGGTTTGAGGCGCCCCCGGTACAGGTTGAGAATAGACGATGTCAGGATCTTTTACGATGTGTCGGGAAAAAGAGTGGAAATATTGGCCATAGTCTCCAAATCCAGGGCAAACGAATGGCTTGATGCGAGAGGAGATAAAATATGAAGAAAGCACCCCTGTCCGAAGTCAAGGACGACCTCTCCAAATTCTTGCGAATGGCGGAGAAGGAAGAGATCGTGATAACGCGCCACGGCAAACCCGCCGGTGTTTTGATCGGGTTCGAAGACGAAGAAGACTGGTTTGATTATCGCCTGGAGAACGATCCCCGCTTTTTGAAAAGGATTGAAAAGGCCAGGCGCAGCCTTAAAGCGGGATTAGGGACAAAAATAGAAGACATTTAGACCCTCGGTTTCGCCAGGACCTCCAGGACCCGCAGATCCAAAAACCTCTTTGAGGCGGCGGATTTTACCACTAACACCGTATCGGCTCCCCTTGCGGTTCCGGCCACGGCGAGAATTTCCTCCCCTTCGGGAATGAGCCCCGCGTCCACGGCCATCATCACTATCTCGCAGCAAACTTTAGAGCCCTCCCCGAAACGCTTCAGTGATTGCCCTATGATCATTGTGGGATATATGCCGCTGAATTTGGCGTTGAGCGCGGTTTCAAGCGAATGGGTGAGCATGGGCCCGGTGAATATTTTTACGCCGAGGGAAAGTATTCTGTTCCTGGTTTCATCCGTAAGCTCTTTCCCATTTGGCTCTTTGAAACCCGCCGAATGGGTGACCGCAACGATGTTCATGCCGCTCCCTTTTAGGGCCTCCCCGAACGCGAGGCCCGTGTCGCCGCCCGTCGTGGCAAGGACAAGGTGTTTGTAGTTTTCCCCTTTAATGGCATCTTTTACGGTCTCGATGCATTCAGCCGTATTGTCCCTTCCCGGTCTTTCGAAGTACCTGACTTTTCTTTCAATCATCTTCAACCCCCCTCGATTTTCCTGAAATTATAAGCCCTTGGGGCTTCTTGGGTAAAGATGCCGTCCGCCTGTTTTGTGGTAAAATACTGAAAAATCAAAAGAGGGAGCAGGATGATAAAGAAGGCCGTATTCCCGGCGGCGGGGCTCGGGACAAGGTTCTTGCCCGCTACAAAGGCGTCTCCAAAGGAGATGCTTCCGCTCGTTGACAAGCCTCTCATACAGTACGGGATAGAAGAGGCCCAGTCCTGCGGCATAGAGGAGTTCATAATAATTACGGGCAAGCATAAGAGGGCTATAGAGGACCATTTCGATTCCGCCTACGAGCTTGAGGACGCCCTCATGAAGAAAGGGAAAAAAGAGCTCCTGGAGATGGTCCGGAGCCTCAACCGTATAAATTTCGCCTATATCAGGCAGAGGGCCCCCCTGGGGCTGGGGCACGCGGTGCTTTGCGCCAAGCCCTTCGTCAAAGTGGAGCCTTTCGCGGTCATCTTGAGCGACGACGTGATAGACCCCGATCACACGCTCCTTGCGGACATGATAAAGGTGCACGATAAATACAATGCTCCTGTAATAGCCCTCGAAGCGGTGGCTGAAGAGGACGTGGACAAGTACGGGATAATAGACGGGGTGGAGGAGGGGAAGGGCCTCTATAGGATCCGGGACCTCGTGGAAAAGCCCAAGCCGAGGGAGGCCCCGTCGAGGCTCGGCGTAATAGGAAGGTATATCCTTACCCCGGATATATTCGAAATACTCGAAACGCTCCCCCCGGGAAAGGGCGGAGAGGTGCAGCTTACGGATGCCCTCAAGATACTGGCCGGGCAAAGGCCCGTTTACGGATATGTGTTTACCGGGAAAAGGTACGATGCCGGGGACAAGCTCGGCTTCCTCCAGGCCACTGTCGAGCTCGCCTTGAAAGACAAAACCCTGAACAGGCAGTTCCGAAAGTTCCTTTTAAAGCTCGTGGAGAACGAGCGGAAAATTTCCGCTTAAATCAGATATCAGGAAAGACAGAGAGATAAATGCCGGAATCCGTTAATGAAAAAGAAATAAAAAACGCAAAGGAAAAAGAGATACCGGAAGTGCTCCCGGTCCTGCCCATAAGGGACATAGTCGTGTTCCCTTACATGATAATCCCGCTTTTTGTCGGGAGGCAGGTCTCGATAAACGCGATAGAAAACGCCCTGGCCGGAGACCGCATGGTCATGCTCCTCACCCAGAAGGACATGAGCATCGAGACCCCCGGCCCCAAGGACCTCTTCCGGGTGGGCACGGTGGGCCTGATAATGCGTATGCTCAAGCTCCCTGACGGGCGCGTGAAAATACTCGTGCAGGGCCTCTCGAAGGCGCGCGCCCTCGAATTCGTCCAGGAGGAGCCCTTCTACAGGGTGAGGATGGAGAAGATAGCCGACGAGCCGCCGAAAGAGCTTACCATAGAAGTGGAGGCCCTCATAAGGACGGTAAAGGAACAGCTCGATAAGGCCATATCCCTGGGGAAGACGATCATCCCGGATGTAATGGTGGTTATAGAGAACCTCGATGAACCGAGTAGGCTCGCCGACCTCATCGCCTCGAACCTGGGCTTGAAGACCGAGCAGGCACAGGAAGTACTGGAGATATCCGAGGGGATAGCACGCCTGAAACGGGTGAGCGATATCCTGGGGCGCGAGATAGAGCTCCTCATGGTGCAGCAAAAGATACAGACCGAGGCCCGGGGGGAGATAGACAAGACCCAGCGCGAGTACTTCCTTCGCGAGCAGTTGAAGGCCATACAAAAAGAACTTGGCGAGATAGACGAGCGGGCCGAGGAGGTGCGCGAGTTCACCAAAAAGATGGAAAAGGCCAGGATGCCCGAAAAGGTGCATGCCGAGGCCGAAAAACAGCTCCGCCGCCTCCAAAAGATGCACCCGGACAGCGCCGAGGCGGCCACCGTGCGCACATATCTCGAATGGCTCGTTGAGATCCCCTGGTCCAAATCCACCCGGGACATGCTGGACATCAAGAAGGCCCAGGAGATGCTGGATGAGGACCACTACGACCTCGAAAAAATAAAGGAGAGGATACTCGAATACCTGAGCGTGAGAAAGCTCAAGGCGAGGATGAAGGGGCCCATACTCTGTTTCATCGGCCCCCCCGGCGTGGGGAAGACCTCGCTCGGGAAATCCATCGCGCGCGCCCTGGGCAGGGAGTTCGTCCGCATATCCCTGGGTGGTGTTCGGGACGAGGCCGAGATAAGGGGGCACAGGCGCACCTATGTGGGGGCGCTCCCGGGAAGGATAATACAGGGGCTAAAGCAGGCCGGGAGCAATAACCCGATATTCATGCTGGACGAGATAGACAAAATAGGCATGGATTTCCGTGGAGACCCCTCTTCCGCCCTCCTTGAAGTGCTGGACCCCGAGCAGAACAATACGTTCACGGACCATTACCTGGGCGTGCCGTTCGACTTAACGAGCGTCATCTTCATAACGACCGGGAACATGGCGGATACCATCCCCTCGGCCCTCCGGGACAGGATGGAAATAATATATCTCTCGGGATACACCGAAGAGGAGAAAGTCGGGATAGCGAAGAATTACCTCGTACCCAAACAGCTCGATGCGCACGGGATCACGACAAAGACCTTGAAGATCACGGATGAGGCCCTGAAGCACATAGTCCGGCAGTACACGAGGGAAGCCGGCGTCCGGAACCTGGAGCGGGAGATCGCCCGGCTTTGCAGAAAAGTGGCACGCAATATCGCGGAAGGCAATAAGAAATCGTACCTTATCACCCCTAAAAATCTGAACAAGTATCTTGGCGTGCCCCGGTTCCTCCCCGAAGAGGAGATAGAGAAGGAGCAGGTGGGAGTGGCCACGGGCCTTGCCTGGACGGAGGCGGGCGGCGAGATCATACGCGTGGAGGCGACTACGATGAAGGGCAGGGGGAGCCTGACCCTTACGGGCCAGCTTGGCGATGTAATGAAGGAGTCGGCCCAGGCCGCGCTCAGTTTTATCCGTTCGAGGGCGGGGAGGCTCGGCATAAAGGAAGAGGTCTTCGGGAAGACCGACCTCCACATCCATGTGCCTGCCGGCGCCATTCCGAAAGACGGCCCCTCAGCAGGGATAACCATGGCCACGGCCATCGCTTCGGCCCTCACGGGGAAGCCCGTCCGCAAGGACATCGCCATGACCGGAGAGGTCACCCTGAGGGGGCGGATCCTCCCCATCGGGGGACTCAAAGAGAAGTCTCTGGCCGCAAGGCGCATGGGGATTAAAAACGTGATAATCCCCCATAGAAACCGGAAGGACCTTGAGGACATACCGAAATATATCTCCAAGGACATGCGCTTCATCCCCGCCGACACGATGGACGAGGTCCTGAAGATGGCCCTCGTAAATAAAAAAGAGGCCAAAAAGAGGGCCCCCGCAAAGCGCCGGGAAGGAAAATCCGCTAAGCCCCGGAAGGGGAAGACCGCAAAGCCCCGGAAAAAATCCCGGGCCGCATGAGGCTCGCCGAGCTTGGAGAACTCTCCCTCGTCGAGCGGATAAGGCGGCGCGCTTCATCAAGAAAGAAAAACATTATTGTAAATATTGGCGACGATGCGGCGGCCTTCAGGCCCGCTCCGGGCAGGATAATGCTCCTTACGGCCGATACCATGGCCGAGGACGTCCACTTCAGCCTCCGGTGGGCAACGCCGTATCAACTCGGCTGGAAGCTCGTTTCCATAAATGTAAGCGACATTTACGCGATGGGGGGCGAGCCGCTTTATGCCGCCTTCGAGCTCACGGCCAATAAAAATACCGAGGAGAAATTCATAGACAGGCTCTTCGACGGAATACTGGACGCGCTTAAGGCTTATGGCGGGGCCCTTGTGGGCGGGAATGTCTCCGGGACAAAAAACGGGCTTGTGCTCTCTATGAGCCTTGTGGGCCAGGTCATGGGTCAAACCGACAGGCCGGTCATGAGGAAGGGCGCAAAGCCTGGCCATGGCGTCTATGTGACCGGCCCGCTCGGGGACTCCGCGTGCGGCTTGAAGCTCCTGCGGATGATAAAGAGACCCGTGGAGATCGAAAAAGGGAAAAAGATAAACCGGCCCCTTAAATGGGAAATCATGGGTCCTCTCCTCGAAAGACACCTCATGCCCAGGGTGAAACAACCTCCCCGCGACGCGAGCGCGATCATAAGTGCAATGATAGACATAAGCGACGGGCTCTTCCTCGACCTCGCGAGGCTTTGCAAAGAGAGCGGGGTTGGTGTCAAAATATACGAGGACAAAATCCCCCTCTCCCGGGAATTGAAGAAAGCGGCGGAAGCGCTCGGGCTCGACCCCCTGGCCCTTGCCGCGGGAGGCGGGGAGGATTACGAGCTCCTCTTCACGGCCCCGAAAGACAGGGCGCGGGGCGGGATACTCATCGGGGAGTGTACGAGGAAAGGCCGTTATCTCGTCGGAAAAGACGGTACGAGAGAAATGGAAAGCACAGGGTATAAGCATTTTGGGTCCGAGAGAAAGACTTAGGAGCCTCTTCAGCTTGCGGGAAAGCCCGCACAAAATAGCGGCATCCTTCGCGGTGGGCACTTTCATAGGCATCTCCCCCCTCTTTGGCATTCATACCCTCATCGGAATCCTCTTCTGCTATGGCTTGAGGCTCAATATGGTGGCCACGATGACAGGCGTTTACATAACGAACCCCTGGACCATGATACCCATTTACACCTTCACCACGTGGGTGGGGACAAAGGTCATGGGCGTTGAATTTTTGAAAAGCGATTTCAGTATTTCCCACCTCACATGGGGCAATGTGTTTTCCGAATTGCAGCACCTTATAAAGCCTTTCTTCCTCGGCTCATTCCTTATTGCCGGCATTGTTGCCGTCCTCCTCTACATCCTCATCTACAGGTTCGTAAAGAAGGTGCAGGGTGCAAAATAAAAAGAAAATATATCTCCTCAGCCTGGGCTGTCCCAAGAACCTTGTGGACAGCGAGCACCTCCTTGCCGGTCTCCGGGGGGGGATTGCCGAGACCGCGGACCCCGCAGAGGCCGACGTGCTTGTCGTAAACACCTGCGGCTTCATAGAGGAGGCCAAGAAAGAGTCCATAGAGGAGATACTCAGGCTCTCCCGCCTCAAAGAGGAGGGCGGAAAGAAAAAACTCCTCGTCGTGGGGTGCCTCTCCCAGCGCTACGGGGCGGAACTCAAAAAAGAGCTTCCGGAAGTGGACGCCCTCTGGGGCGTTAACGCCCAAGAGGAGATAGCGGCCTATCTCGGCATCAAAAAGAGCGTAAACGGCACGCTCCCGCGCCCCTCCACCTTCCCCTATGCCTATTTGAAAATCGCCGAGGGCTGTAAACGGCGCTGCACCTTCTGCTCCATCCCCGCCATAAGGGGCCCGCACAGGAGTTTTGGCCCCGAAGAGATATTGAAGGAAGCCAATGCATACATAAAAACCGGCATCAAGGAGCTTATACTTGTCTCGCAGGATACGGCCTGCTATGATTTTAAAGGCTACGCGCTGCCGGAGTTGCTCGCGGACATCTGCTCGATTGACGGGGACTTCCGGGTGAGGGTGCATTATCTCCATCCCTCCGCCGTATCGGAGAAGCTTATCGAGACCATGGCGCGGGAAGAAAAAATTACGAAATACCTGGACATCCCCCTCCAGCACTCGGAGGAGCGCTTGCTGCGCATGATGGGACGGGGGAACACGGCGAATCTCGCCAGGTTCGTGGCCCGGCTCCGGCGCGCAATACCCGGAGTGGCCTTAAGGAGTTCTTTCATAGTGGGCTTCCCCGGCGAGACGGAAGAGGAATTCCGCGCCCTCTGCGACTTCTTGGAAGAAGGGGCATTCGAGCACGCCGGGGCCTTCTTGTATTCGAGGGAGGAGGGCACCCAGGCCGCAACCCTCAAAGGGCAACTGCCAAAGGCAATTAAGAAGAGAAGGTACGACGAGCTTATGAAGATACAGGCCCGCATAAGCCTTGAAAAAAACATGTCCCTCCTCGGGCAGGAGAAAAGAATCCTTATAGATTCCGCCGATGGGGAAGTCGCCATCGGCAGGATGGGCTCCCAGTCCCCGGATATAGACGGGGTGGTCTTCGTGCGGGAGGCCTCGCTTAAGGCCGGGGATTTCGCGGATGTCCTCATAAAGGAAGCATACGATTACGACCTCGCGGCGGAAACCCTTTAATGCGAAAATTTCCCCTTCTCCATCTGGTCCTTTTTCTGGTTACGGTACTTACCACGATGTTTGCCGGGGCGCTTCACCAGGGCGTGGACCCGATAAAAAACCCCGAAAACATTTATAAGGGCATCCCGTTTTCGGCCACCTTGATCCTCATCCTCTTAAGCCACGAGCTCTCTCATTATTTCGCCTCCAAAAAACACAAAACCTCCTCAACCTTGCCTTACTTCATCCCGGCCCCCACCCTTATAGGCACGTTCGGCGCGGTGATAAAAATGAGGTCGCCGATACTCTCGCGGAGCGCGCTTATAGATATCGGGGCCTCCGGGCCGATAGTGGGGTTCATATTCGCGGTTATCGCCTGCATTATCGGGCTCCGGCTATCAGACGTGGTCACCAAAGTAGAGCCCGGGATGGATGCGTTCGGTTTGGGCAATTCTATCCTTTTTTATCTTCTAACGGAGATCTTCGTGAAAGTTAACCTGCCCGAAGGGTTTGACCTCGTGCTCCATCCCATAGCCTTCGCGGGCTGGATAGGGCTCCTCGTCACGTCCCTGAATTTAATGCCCGCCGGGCAGTTGGACGGCGGCCACATCGCCTATGCCTTCCTCGGCCCGAGGCACAGGCTTGTCTCGGCCTTGCTTGTGCTCTTTCTCATTTTCATGGGGTTCTTCTATGTGGGGTGGCTTGTTTGGGCCGGGGTGCTCATGATTCTTGGCCTAAAGCACCCGCCCGTGCATTACTGGGAGGTCCCGCTCGACAGGCGCAGGAAATGGATAGGGGCCATTGCCCTCGTCATCTTTATCCTCACATTCATGCCCGAGCCGTTTAAGGTGCTGTAATTTCTGTTTCGGCGCGGTTCGCATATATATATTTACACTATCGCGCGCGTGCGCGCGTTTTTCTTGGCGTTCAGGCTGAAACCCGATTCTGCTTTCTTTCCGGTCACTTGAAGCGATTTCATTTTCAAACTTGTTTGAACAATGAACATTGCCCTCACCCCTGCGGGCGGAGCAAGCCCCGCCCCTACTTCCGCAGGCGAGGGGAAAAGGGATACGGAATAGAGCGGCAGCGCGACCCCTCTTTTGATCCCTCCCCTCGGCAAGGGGAGGAAAGGTGGGGTGTTCTTCCTATTCCCTCTTTAGAAGAAGCAGTCCTATCATCTCTCATAACGGGGAAAGCTTAATACGGAACAGGGTGAGGCTGTCAAGATGACAAAGGTCACTATTTTCGAGGCCGGTTTTTCTTGCCTCTTAAAGAACCAAAAAAAGATATTGACCAATGGTTAACTTACAAGTTAACATAGATAGTGAATAGGACCGTAACTTTTTATAAAACCGCTGATAGGAAATGTCCGATTCAGGATTTTCTGAATTCTTTATCCGGAAAGGCCGCGCAAAAGGTTACTTGGGTTCTTAAACTCCTGGAGGAGATGGAGATTGTTCCATCTTCTTATTTCAAAAAGCTTGAAGGAGCAGATGAAATCTGGGAATGTAGAATTGTATTTGGCTCGAATTCTTATCGGATATTCTGTTTCTTTGTGGAAAATTCCGTGGTTGTGTTGACCCATGGATTTATGAAGAAGACCCAGAAGACGCCCAGGGCTGAAATAGAAAGGGCTGAAACCTACAGAAGGGATTTTTTAAAAAGGAGGATAAAATGAGTGACCTGAAAAAATATATAGACGAAAGAAAAAAAAGGGACAAGAAATTCGTCGAGGGTTACGAAGAAGGATACGAGCAGTTCAAAATTGGCGTGATGCTCCGGGAAGCCCGTGAAAAGGCGGGCTTGACACAGGAGGAGCTTGCACGCAGGCTTAAGACCAAGAAGACGGCGATCTCTCGGATTGAGAACCATGCAGAGGACATAAAGCTCTCCACGTTGGAAAGGGTTGCCTCGGCATTGGGAAAAAAACTGGAAATAAAAATAGCCTGAGTTTCTCCCTCACCCCTGACCCCTCTCCCACTGAGTAGGCGAGGGGAAAGAATCTGTTTGAATGTTGAAAATAATGGTGTCTGAGCCCAATTATTTTCCAAGGTGAGGAGAGGTGGGGTTATCTCTTCAAGTTCCCCGCCCCACTGGGTCTTAGGTGCTTAAATGAAAGAGCTTAGTGGGGCAAAAGCGCTCTTCTAAAATCAAAGTCTTTTATATCCTGTGCGCAATGCCATATAATATATAAATTTATTTTTACCTTGAAAGAGTTTTTCTTTAAAGAGAATGAATACAATAAATTCATTTAAATGGAAAATTTAGCGAAGGACCTTATTTCTGCTTTGCAATATTTATTGCCCGGCTTCTTAACCGCATGGGTTTTTTATGGGTTCACTTCCTTCCCTAAACCGTCCCAGTTTGAGCGTATAATCCAAGCACTGATTTTTACGCTTATAATTCAGTCATTAGTATTTATCGAAAAGAATGGGGCATTCAAAATTGGGGAGATTGCGATTTTAGGTGCTTGGACCGAACGATCGGAACTTTTATGCTCAACCATAACTGCTTTTATTCTCGGCACAATATTCGCGTATTTTGCCAATAATGATAAGTTCCATAAATTTGCCAGAGATCATGGGATTACAAGAGAAACATCTTTATAAAATTGAGGGACACATCCCCAAAATTTGTTTCCAAACTTACCTTGCCGTTGCTCTGGTTTTTCCTTTTTTATGAGCCGATTTTGTTTTCATCGGCTCGAACCTCACGACCAGTTTCGAATCGAGGGCATTGGCTATTTTGGATAAGGTCTCGACCGGTCGTGCTTTTCAAAAAGGGATAAAATTAAAATCCGAAAAATTTTAGTTGTATAATAGAGCATGGCGACCGGGCATGTTTTAAGCAAGGAGCTGAAGCCGGTAATCGAGCGCCTTCAGGCCCTTAAAAATGAAGGGAAGGTCCTTCTTGCCTACCTGTACGGGTCGTATAAAACAGGCACGCAGCATGCCCGCTCCGACATAGATCTCGCACTCTATTTGAATGCCGTCGGTGAAAAGGAGGAAATGGAGGTTATAGATCACATACTCATGGCGTCGGACAAGGAGATCGGCATACTCAGGCTGGACGATGAGGACGAATCGCCCTTTATCGTTCAGGAAGCATTAAAAGGGATCCCTATAGTTGAGCCCGATCTCGAGGCTTATTATAAAGTTGCGCATAGGGCCCTCCACGAGGCCGAGAGTTTGAGATTTAGAAGAGAACGAAATAATCCATGAATATCTTAAAAGCAACTGGCTGAATATAGCAGCCATAAGAAATAAAATTGAAGATATCAGAGAATTTTCTGAAAAGCTAAAGCAGATTATAAACAGATGGCCCGTATGAACAGATGGAAGGACTGGTACGAGCAGGGCAAGAGGGACCTGGAAGGCGTGGGCCTGCGGCGGATAATCTCATCCGGTTCTGTGAAGGCCGTTTATCTGGATAGGAAAAAAGCGCTCCAGAGAATAAGGGAGGTCTCCGCCCAAGCCGCCGGCAAGTTCCCGGAGATAATGGAGATAAGGCTTTTCGGCTCCCTCGCGAAAGGGGAAGAGACGGGCCTTAGCGATATAGATATTTTTCTCCTTGTAGAAAGCGCCGAGAAAAATCCAATCGAGAGGATGAAACCTTACTTTATGTTCTTTTCGGAAAAACTGGAGATAGCCCTCGATCTGATTGTCTCGACCGAAGGCGAAAAGGCGAGCTTTAAGGACATGCTCGCGGACAGCCTCCTGCTCTATAGCAGGGATTAGAGCGACAGCGTTTACTCGGGCTTGAGCTGGGGGAATAAAATCACGTCTCTTATGGACTGGGAGTTCGTAAACAGCATCACGAGCCTGTCTATCCCTATGCCCTCGCCCGCGGCGGGGGGCATGCCGTATTCGAGGGCCCGGATGAAATCCTCGTCCATGGGGTGGGTCTCCTCGTCCCCGCGGGCCCGGGCCTCTAATTGAGAGAGAAAGCGCTCCCTCTGGTCCATGGGGTCGTTAAGCTCGCTGAAGGCATTGGATATCTCCCGCCCGGCAATAAATAATTCAAAACGTTCCACTAAAAAGGGGTTGTCGGGCTTCTTCTTGGCGAGCGGGGAAAGGTCCACGGGATAATCTATTATAAATGCGGGCTGGATTAAATAAGGCTCGACGAGTTCCTTGAATATCTCGTCCAGTATTTTCCCCACCGAGTCAGTGGGCTTTATGTCGAAACGGGCGTCCGGCTGGCCTTTCACCCATTCCCTTGCCCTTGCCTCGTCCCTAAAGACCTCATCCGGCACGCCTTTCTCTTTCATCGTCTCCAAAAATTTCTTTCTGGGCCAGGGAGGCGTAAGGTCTATCTCCTCTTCTCCGTAAGGGAGCTTGAGGGTCCCGAGTGTCTTCATCGCCAGTTCCGCAAAGAGGCGCTCAGTGAAGGACATCAGGAAATTGTAATCCTTATTGGCAATATAGAACTCGAGCATGGTGAATTCGGGGTTGTGTTTTGTGGAGATGCCTTCGTTCCTGAAATTCTTGTTGAGCTCGAATACCTTTTCGTAGCCGCCGACGAGGAGGCGCTTCAAATACAGCTCCGGGGCGATGCGGAGATAGAGGTCCGCGTCGAGGGCGTTATGGTGCGTTATGAAGGGCTTTGCCGCGGCCCCTCCCGGCACCTGGTGCATCATCGGGGTCTCAACCTCTATAAAGCCCTCCCTCTCGAAAAAATCCCGAAGGGCTTTCATGAGCGCGCTCCTTAATTTGAATGCCTCGTTCACCTGCGGGTTCGATATCAGGTCCAGGTAGCGCTGGCGGTAGCGCGTCTCCACGTCCTGAAGGCCGTGCCATTTTTCGGGCAGGGGGCGCAGGGACTTTGTGAGGAGCCGAAAGTCTTTGACTTCTATGGTAAGCTCGTTTGTCTTTGTCCTGAAGAGCTTCCCCTCCGCACCGATTATATCGCCCATGTCTATGTATTTTTTAAACGTGGAATACTTGTCTCCCAGAATATCTTTCCTGAAATAGAGCTGTACTTTTCCCGTGGCGTCCTGGAGGTGCGCGAACGAGGCCTTCCCGAAATCCCGTATAAGGATGAGCCTTCCGGATACGGAGACATGAATAGGTAACTGCTCAAGCTCCTCCTTGGAGGCGTTCGCATATTTCTCTTGAAGCTCTTTCGCGTGGTCTTTTGCCTCGAAGGGGCCGGAATAGGGCTCGATGCCCAAAGCCTTAAGCTCGGCAAGCTTTTTTATTCTTTGTTCCATGAGGTCGTTAATAGGTTCGGCCATAAGTTGGCATTATAAAGGCTGGATTTTCACTAAGTCAAGGAAGGGGGCCCGCACGCGGGCCCCCTTCCTTTAAATGCTTTTACAGGCAGTCGGCCCCGAGAGGGTCGAAAGACGCGTTATATGAGCCTACGCATTTAAGGATGCCGGATCCCGCGGACACCCCGTTAGACACCCTTGTATTGGCTATATAGGAGGTGCCCCCTTCGGGCAATATGGGACCGTTCATGATGGACCCCTCTATTCTCGGATATCCCAGTGCGTTCCAAAGGCTGTAATTCGCGGCCCCGTTGGTGGCGCTCATTGTGCAGCGCCTGAGTTGGGGGGAATAGTTTCCATTGAAGAACGCAAAATTGGTCGCCCCGGGACACTGTGCCAGGAAGGCCGTATCGTTGGCCCGCACGGTCCCGGAATAGTTGTACATGGCGTAGCAGACCGCCCCGCCCGAGGTAAAGGAGCGGGAATCCTTAATAGAGGTGACCAGCCCCCCAAAAGTTACGTTGTATATCCCCGCCGCGTTGGTAGAGGCCCCTGTCACTTCCACATTGACATGGGTTAATTTCGGGGCCGCATCCTGGATGCGGACGCCTATGGACCATGTGCCTGTCCCGTTGTTCTCGACTGTGAGGAACCTCAGTTCGGCATCACTCGATGCGTTTACCACGCCGGCGGTTTCCACCGCGATATTCCCTCTTATTTTCGTGACGTTCTGGCCGGAGCCTTCGATATCCACATAGGGCTTCATCTGCACGCTCTGAGAGCCTATCTCATAAACACCGGGCATGATTTTCACGAGATAAGGGTTCGTCTCCGATGCGTCCACGATGGAGTTCACGGCGTCCACAGGGCTTGCGAAGTCCCCGCCCGCAGGGGCCACGATGACCACATTGTTATAGAAGGAAACCTTATCCGGCGTCACGGCCCCCGCCGAGATATGGGGCGGATAGATGGCATTGGGCGCGATCTTGTAAGGCGTGATGGCATAATTCCGGATCTTCGTGCTGGTTATCGCCCCGTTCTGTATATGGTCGGTCTTGATGCCCGAGCCCCGCCAGGTATCCTGGCCGGTCGTGCCGTCCGCCTCCCGGATGTGCTGAGAGAGGACCTCGTCATCCAATACGCTTGCTACTGCTGTCCCCGCAAAGAAGGACAACAGCAGTATCCACGCCAAAAGAAATACAAGTCTTTTATTCATTTTCCCCTCCTGAGATTTGACTGGGTTCCCCCCGGTTTTTTACCGATTGAAATTAAAACCTTAGGGCGGGAAAAGTCAATCGCAAAAAATTGCTCTCAGGGATTCTCTCCTGTTTGGGATAGAATTAAGCGGGATGGAGCACAAGGCTGGAAAAAATTTCGATGTGAAGGCAAATAAAAACCCGCATAAGAGCGAGTTTTTAATCGTATGTTTTTAGGTGGGGCTTAAATAGTTATTACCGAGTCCTCTCCGCCAAAGGGATTTTTCTCGTACCGGTCGGCATTCCAGTCGTTCTCCCAGCGCGAGCCGTCTATGAGATACCGGAACCTGTATTCGCGGTTGCAGTCGAGCTCGAGGGTGGCCGAAAAGGAGCCGTCTTTTGATTTTTTCATAAGGGTGGCCTCGGTGCTCCAGTTGTTGAAATCTCCCATTATCGCAACGGTTTTCGCTTCGGGGGCGGCCTCTTTAGGGAGCTTGAAAGTCACCTTGCAGGTCGGGCGGCACTTGAGAAACTGTTTCTTGATCCCGGCCTCGGTAGCCACCCCGCCGGGCTCGGTCTTGCAAGCCACTGTTTTTGTGACATTCTTTTTCATAAGGGGCCCCCTTTTTCTTTCTTTATCATTGGAATTTTCTCATAAAAAAAAATAATTTGCAACCTGAAAACATTCCAAAAGTTCCCTTAAAAATGTTATAAAAAATGTTCCTATGAAAATTGCAATAATAGGTTTTTCAAATAGCGGGAGGACGACCGTTTTTAATGCCCTTACGGGGCAGGCCGTGGAGACCGCGGCTTATCCCACAATCGAGGGGGAGCCGCATTTCGGGGTCGTGAATGTCCCGGATGACAGGCTTACGAGGCTTTCCGAAATATACAAACCCAAAAAAACCACTCACGCCACGGTCGAATATATCGATTACCTCGGGCTTACAAAAGGGGACCCGAGGCAGAACGAAAAAGTCTTCCGTACCATAAAGGACGCCGATGCCCTCCTCCATGTGGTGAGGGCGTTCGAGGACCCGGCCGTGCCGCACCCCCTGGGGGGCGTGGACCCGTTAAGAGACCTGGCCTATCTCGAGGCCGAACTCATATTGGGCGACCTTGACCTTGTGGAAAAGAGGCTCGCCCGGATGGAGGAGGGCAGAAAGAAGGGGAAAAAGCCCAATGAGGCCGAGGCCGCGGTCCTCCTTAAGTGCAAAGAGGCCCTTGAGAATGAGGTCCCCTTGAGGAATTTCGATTTCTCCGGGGACGAGCTTAAAGACATAAGGCACCTGGAGTTCGTCTCCATTAAGCCGCAAGTCGTTGTCTTTAACGTCTCCGAGGATTATCTGAAGGAAAGAAAAAACGAGGCCGAGGTACTGCTCGCCAGGGCCGGAGAAATGCTCAAGGGTGAGGCCCTCGCGTTATCCGGAAAAATAGAAATGGAGCTTGCCCAGCTTCCCCCCGAAGAGGCCGGGGCCTTCCTCGAGGAGCTTGGAATTGCGGAGCCCGCCCGCGAACGGCTGATAAGGGCTTGCTACAGGCTCCTTGAACTTATCTCTTTCTTTACCGTTGGCGAGGACGAGTGCAAGGCATGGACGATAAGAAAAGGCACTACGGCCTTGAAGGCCGCAGGGAAGATCCACTCGGACATAGAAAAGGGCTTCATCAGGGCCGAGGTCGTCCACTTTGACGATTTCATAAAAGCGGGCGGGATGGCCGGGGCGAGAAAAGAAGGGCTCCTGAGGCTCGAGGGAAAGACCTATGTCGTGCGGGACGGGGACATAATAAACTTCCGTTTCGCGGTATAGGATTGTTATAATTCCCCCATATGCTTGAGGCGCTTGTCTTGGGGGTCCTGCAGGGGATAACGGAGTTTTTTCCGATAAGCAGCACGGCCCACCTGGTGCTCATTCCCCGGATCTTCAATTTCTCCGAGACGGCGAATTCACTTACCTTCGATGTGGCCCTTCATATAGGGACCCTGCTTTCGCTCTTTTTTGTCTTCTGGCGGGACTGGCTCCGGATGGTCCGAAAAGACCGGAAACTCCTTCTTCTGCTCGCGGCGGGCTCCGTGCCCGCGGCCTTCTTCGGGCTCCTTTTCGAGGACGTTGTGGAGACGAGTCTCCGGAGCCCTCTGGTAATAATATTCACGCTCATAATCGTGGGCTTCGTGATGCTTTTGGCCGAGCGCTTCCGGGGCGGCAAAATCGCAGGCGGCCTTCGGCTTAAGGACGCGCTGGCAATTGGGCTGGCACAGGCAATGGCGCTTGTGCCGGGGGTGTCGCGCTCCGGCATAACGATAGCCGCGGGGCTTTTTATCGGGATGAGGAGGGAAGAGGCGGCCAGGTTCTCCTTTCTCCTTTCGATGCCCGTTGTGGGCGGGGCCGCCCTCCTCGAAGGGGGGAAAATAGGGGCGGGGCTTCTCTCAGAGCCCGCGCTTTTCTTCACGGGCATGCTGGCTTCGGCCGTGGCAGGGCTTTTAGCGATAAAATACCTCCTGCGGTTTCTCGCAAAGCACCCCGTAAACGCATTTGTCTATTACCGTTTTGCCCTCGCCCTGGCAATCGCCTTCTGGTGGGTTGGCGCAAGATGAAGAGGAAGAGGGGAGAGCTTATAGGGATAGCCCTCATCCTGGGCGCAATATATCTGGCGGTCGCCCTATTCAGCTATTCCAGATGGGACCCCGCGCTTTTCACCCACAGCACTTTCAAGGTGAGAAATTTCGGGGGCGTAGCGGGCTCCTATATCGCGGATTCCCTTTTCATGGTCTTCGGGGTTTCCGCGTTTTCAATTCCGGCGTTCATGATATTTTTCGGCCTGAGAAGGCTTTTTTATTCGGAGGAAAAGCACATCGTGCAGGTAGCGGGGGCGGCCCTCTTTATCCTCTCCATTTCCCTTTTTACGGGTCTTTTGGGAATGCTGTTCGTGCTTACTGATGCAAATTCGGGCGGCCTCTTGGGGGCGCGCGGGGCGGGATTTCTTAATGCCTATCTCTCCAAGGTGGGCGGATATATTTTCATAGCCCTTCTCTTTGTTTCATCGCTTGTCCTCTTAAGCCCGGTCTCAATCCCGCAGCTTATTCTTGAGAGGTTCCGGAAAGGGATTCATGCCAAAAAGGACGAGCCCATGCCCCCCCTGTCCCCTGAAGACGAGCCGGAGGAGGTCATAGACGAAGACCTCTATGAGGAAGATGAGGGCCCGGTCATAGTCGAGCCGGAATTAATCCCGGATGGAGACAAGGACGAGCCGGTGACGGTTACTGTAAAGGGATTTGCCCGGAGAGGAGAGAAGAATGATGGAGAGAGAGAGGACGGGTATGTGCTCCCGCCAATAGACCTCCTTAAAATGAACCTCCTCAATGAGGCCTCGTCACAGGCGGAAAAACCCGGAAGGGAAGAACTCCTTCAGGGCTCGGCCCTCCTTGAGAAGAAGCTCAGGGATTTCGGCATCCAGGGCAAGGTGATACAGGTGCACGCGGGGCCCGTGGTCACGATGTACGAGTTCGAGCCGGCACCGGGTGTAAAGATACAGCGGGTGGTCTCCCTTGCCGAGGACCTCTCGCTCGCCTTGAAGGCCCCGAGCGTAAGGATCGCCCCCGTGCCGGGGAAATCGGCACTTGGAATAGAGGTGCCGAACAGGCAGAGGGAGGCCGTCGTCTTGAAGGAAATAATCTCTTCCGAGGAATTCGGGAAAAGCCCCTCCCTCCTCACCCTTGCCCTCGGCAAGGACATCTACGGGAACTCCATCGTGGCGAACCTCTCGCGCATGCCGCACCTCCTTGTGGCCGGCGCGACCGGGGCAGGGAAGAGCGTTTGCCTGAACTCGATGATAGCAAGCATGCTCTACAAGGCGAGCCCCCGGGACGTTAAGTTCCTGCTCATTGACCCCAAACTTCTCGAGCTTTCCGCCTATGAGGGGATCCCTCATCTCATATCTCCCGTCATAACGGGCCCGAAGGCCGCCTCCGAGAGTTTGAAAAAAATGGTCTTCGAGATGGAAAGGCGTTACAAGCTCATCGCGGAAAAAGGGGCCAAAAACATCGACAGCTTTAACCGGATGGCAACCGAAGAGGAGGTGCTGCCCTATATAGTGGTCGTGATAGACGAGCTTGCGGACTTGATGTTCTCCTCGGCGGCCGAGGTGGAGGACTCGATCGGGCGGCTCGCCCAGATGGCGCGGGCCTCGGGGATTCACCTCATCCTTGCCACCCAGAGGCCCTCCGTGGACGTGCTCACGGGCGTGATAAAGGCCAATTTCCCGACGAGGATATCATTCCAGGTGGCCTCGCGCATAGACTCCCGCACCATCCTCGATGCCCAGGGGGCGGAGCAGCTTATAGGAAAAGGCGATATGCTCTTCCTGATGCCGGGCTCCCGCATAATGCGCGTCCATGGGGCCTTCATATCGGAGCCGGAGATAAAGGCCATAGCCGATTTCGTGCGCTCACAGGGAAACCCCGATTACAATGTATTCCATGCCATCGAGGCATCCGCGCCGGAAGAGGAGGAGGGAAAAGGCCCGGGGGGCAGGGACGAGTTCTATGAGAAGGCCGTGGACCTGGCGGCCTCTATGGGGGAGATATCCATTTCTTATATCCAGAGGCGGCTGAAAATCGGCTTTAACCGCGCGGCGCGGATTATGGAGCTCATGGAAGAGGACGGCCTTGTGGGGCCGCCCAAGGGGGCGGGGAAGCCGAGGACATTTCTCGGCAGGAGAAATTTCTGAGCCCGTACGATTTCCCGGTTGTGTAACCTCCCGTTTTTTTATAGTATAATAAACGCTTCACGCGTTTTTACATCAAGAAGGAGGTGGGCGGAATGTCCAGAAAGAATTATTATTTCACTTCCGAGTCCGTGACCGAAGGCCATCCGGATAAGATTGCCGACCAGATATCGGACGCGATACTCGACATCATAATAGGGAATGACCCGATGTCGCGCGTGGCCTGCGAAACGCTCGTTACGACGGGCCTGGCCTTCGTTGCCGGCGAGATAACGACCAGCACTTATGCCGATATACCCGGCATAGTGCGCGAGACGATAAAAGATATCGGCTACACGAGGGCGAAATACGGCTTCGATTACGAGACATGCGCCGTCATAACCTCCATCCACGAGCAGTCCGGGGACATAGCGATGGGCGTGGACACGGGCGGGGCCGGTGACCAGGGCCTCATGTTCGGCTATGCCTGCAACGAAACGCCGGAGCTTATGCCCCTCCCCATCTCCCTTGCCCACAAGCTCGCGATGAAGCTCACGGATGTAAGGAAGAAAGACGTCCTTCCATATCTCCGGCCGGACGGGAAGACCCAGGTCACCATCGAATACAAAAACGGGAGCCCATTGAGGGTGGACACGGTGGTGGTCTCGACCCAGCACAGCCCTCAGGTGCACTTGAAAGACCTCCGCGAAGACATAATCGAGAAGGTCGTAAAGCCAATTATCCCCAAAGATCTCCTTGACGAGGAGCACATAAAATATTACATCAACCCCACCGGAAGGTTCGTCACGGGCGGCCCGATGGGAGACACGGGGCTTACCGGGAGAAAGATAATAGTGGACAGCTACGGGGGCGTGGGAAGCCACGGAGGGGGTTGCTTCTCAGGCAAGGACCCGACAAAGGTGGACCGCTCCGGGGCCTACATGGCGCGCCATATAGCGAAAAACATAGTGGCCGCGGGCCTCGCCGACAAAGTGGAGGTCCAGATAGCCTACGCCATTGGGATCCCCGAGCCGGTATCGCTCCTTGTGGATACCTTCGGGACCGGCAAGGTCCCCTCGGAAAAAATATCCGGGGCCATCAGAAAGATATTCAACCTGACCCCAAAAGGCATCATCGAAAGCCTCGACTTGAGGAGGCCCATTTACAAAAAGACGGCGGCATACGGGCACTTCGGACGCACTGACCCTGAATTCACATGGGAGAAAACGGACAAGGCGGAAACTTTGAGGAAGGAATCCGGCGCATGAAAAAGATCGAATACGACGTCAAAGACCTGGGCCTCGCCGAAAAGGGGTTGCTCAGGATGGAGTGGGCGGCAAGGGACATGCCGGTGCTTGCGGGCGTTAAACAGCGGTTCGAGAAGGAAAAGCCCCTGAAAGGGATAAGGCTCGCCGCCTGCCTTCATGTGACGAGCGAGACTGCAAACCTCATGGAAACATTAAAGGCCGGGGGGGCCGATGTGCGCCTTTGCGCCTCCAATCCCCTTAGCACCCAGGACGATATCTCGGCAACGCTTGTGAAGCATATAGGCGTGCCCACGTTCGCGATAAAGGGAGAAGACAACAAGACATATTACCGGCATATCGAGCAGGCCCTCGCCTTCCAGCCCCATATAACCATGGACGACGGCGCGGACCTCGTTAGCACACTGCATAAGGCCGGTGGGAAGCTCCTCTCCACCGTTATAGGCGGCACCGAGGAGACCACTACGGGAGTAATAAGGCTTAAGGCCATGGCCGAAAAGGGAGTTCTCAAATATCCCATCATAGCCGTTAACGACGCCTACACCAAATACATGTTCGATAACCGCTATGGCACGGGCCAATCCACCATGGACGGCATCCTCCGGGCCACGAACAGGCTTATCGCGGGGTCCGTATTCGTCGTATCGGGTTACGGCTGGTGCGGCAAAGGCGTTTCCATGAGGGCGAGGGGCCTTGGCGCAAGGGTGGTCATCACGGAAATAGACCCCCTGCGTGCCCTCGAGGCCACTATGGACGGCTTTGAGGTGATGCCCATAAAAGAGGCCGCCGCAGTCGGCGACATCTTCGTAAGCGTCACGGGGGACGTGAACGTCATCTCGGAGGACGCCTTCAGGAGGATGAAGGACGGGGCCATAGTCGCCAACTCCGGCCATTTTAATGTGGAACTGGATATCCCGGCCTTGAAGAAGCTCTCTAAGGGCAAAAGCCGCATGATAAGGGACTTCGTAGAAGAGTTCACGATGAAGGACGGACGGAAGATTTATCTCCTGGGGGAGGGGAGGCTTATAAACCTTGCCGCCGCCGAGGGGCACCCCTCGCAGGTCATGGACATGAGCTTCGCCAACCAGGCCCTTTCCGCCGAATACGTGGCCAGGAACCATAAAAAACTCCAAAACAAAGTTTATCCCGTCCCGCCCGCCATAGACAGGAACATCGCGGCCCTGAAGCTACAGGCGATGGGGATAAAGATAGACAGGCTCACAAGAGAGCAGGAGAAGTATTTAAAAAGCTGGGAAATGGGGACGTAAGTTTCCCCTCGCCTGCGTAGCGGGAGAGGGGCTGGGGGTGAGGGTAAAATCAAGGGGGGGGTGCCAGCACCCCCCCTTCCATTTAAGATTTACAATTTGGAGACAGTGTCGCTCCCACCATTTGCGACCCAGATATTTGCCCCGTCGAAGGCGATTCCTCGTGGCCCATCCCCGACGGCATATGTTCCGACTACAACACCTGTCGCGGCATTGAGCTTCGAGACGGTGTTGCTATAGAAATTAGTCACCCAGATATTGGCCCCGTCAAAAGCGATGCCAACTGGGGCATCCCCTACGGCATAGGTGCCGATTACCGCCCCGGTTGCGGCATTGAGCTTTGTGACATTATCGCTGCCGGAATTTGCCACCCAGATATTAGCCCCATCGAAAGCAACTCTCCATGGGGTAGTACCCACAGCATATGTGCCTACAACCGCCCCTGTTGAAGCATTGAGCTTCTTGATAGTGTTGGAAGCATAATTTGTTACCCATATATATTCCCCGTCGAAGGCGATTTCTCCTACAGGCCATACGGAATATGTCCCCACCACAGCACCTGTCGCGGCATTGAGCTTCTGGATAGTGGTGCTATTAGAATTCGTTACCCATATATAGGCCCCATCAAAGACTATTCCGTTTGGCCCATCCCCGACGGCATATGTTCCGACTACAGCTCCGGTTGCAGCATTGAGCTTCGTCACATTATCGCTATAAGCATTAGCCACCCAGACATTAGACCCGTCAAAGGCGATCCCATATGGTTGATCCGGTACGGCAAAAGATGTAACCGTATTCGTATACCACTTGAGGAGCGCTATTTCCATCGGGCTTTTATGGGAATGGTCGCTGCGGGCGGCGGAAGTGCTTGCCCCGGTGCTCCCCGTGAAATCAATTGCTACTGTGCCGCTTCCGGTTATCGTCCCTCCACTGAGGCCCGTGCCTGCCGTTACGGAGGTAACCGTGCCGCCGGAGTCGTCATCCGTGCCGCAGGCCCATGCCGTGCCTGTGAATTTCATGACCTGCCCGTTGCTGCATATCCCGGAATCGAGTTTCTGGAATGTGACCGCGCCGTCAGCGATTTTCCCGGTCGTGACCGAGCCATCGGTAATATTCAGATTCGTGATCCCCGAGCCGTTGCCGGAGATTGTGCCTGCTACGTTGAGGTTGCCCTGCACGCTCGTATTCCCGCTGGAATCTATCTCCATGTCGGCGGCAAAGGTGCCCGAGACCGAAAGCATCGCAAGTGCCGCTGTAAATAGAAGAATAAGTATTTTTTTCATTTCGTGCCCCCCTATTGGCAGTCTGTCCCGAGTGCGTCAAAGGTGGAATTATAGACTTCCACGCATTTGAGCGTGCCTGTACCCGGTGAAACGCCATCCAGTCTGGTATCGCCTATGTAAACCGTGCCGCCTGTCGCCGTCACCGCCCCGCCCGAGACAGTGGAGTGTTCCAACTTCGGAGTCCCGCTCACATTATATAACCCGTACCGGGTTGCCCCGCTCGAGACGGTAATCTCCATGGCCCTGATGTAGGGGTTATATGTAGTGGTGTTATTGTATATGCCGTAATTGGTGGCCGGGCTCGAGCAATAAACGGATATGCTCCCTTCACGCATTCTGAAATGAGACGTGTTGTATATGCCGTAGCAGTTCGTGCTGCCTGAGCCCCCTACCTCAAATCTTACCGTCTTCATTATTTTCGGAGAGCTGGAGGTCCCGGTCGCATAAATCGCGGCCTTGTTCACGGCGCTGCCCGTGCACTCTGCATTCATTTCGAGCATCCTCAGGTTGGTGGTGGTCCTCACGGCTATGGCCCAGGTCCCCGTACCGTAATTCTGGACGGTAAGGAAACGGAGATAAGCGTTTGCCCCGTTCACGACCCCTGCAGTCTCCACCCCTACGTTGCCTTTTATTATCGTGGCACTCTGGCCCGAGCCCTCGATATCCACATAGGATTTCATGTTCACGCTGTTTGAGCCTATGTCGTAGATTCCGGGCATGAGCTTCACAAGATAGGGGTTGGTTGAAGAGTTGCCGGTTATGGAATTCAAGGCGTCCACGGGGCTCGTGAAGTCCCCCCCGCTCGGAGCCACGATTATAACCTTGCTGTAGAAAAAGATGTTGTCCGGGATGATTGCACCGGCGGCAATCTTGTCCGTGGTAACGGCCCCGTTGACGATCATATTCGCGTCTACGCCGCCTGACTCGCCTTGGGTAAGATAGCTCGAAGCCCATATCCCGCCCAAGGCGGCCGCGTCCACGTTCGAGACGCCCGAGCCGTCCCCGGAGATTGTGCCGGTTACGGAGAGGTTCCCCTGCACGCTCGTATTTCCGCTGGAGTCAATCTCCAGATTGGCGGCAAGAGCCCCTGAGACCAAAAGCACCGCAAGTGCCGCTGTAAATAGAAGAATAAGTATTTTTTTCATTTCGTGTCCCCCTATTGGCAATTTGTCCCGAGCGCGTCAAAAGTGGAGTTGTAGGCCCCTATGCACTTCAGGGTTCCCGTACCCGGTATTACCGCGTCATCCAGTCTGGATTTTGCAATGTAAAGCGTTCCTGCGCCGTCCGCCGTCACCGCACCCGAGACGGAGGAGTGAAGTTGCTCCGGGTCTCCGCTCCCGTTATAATAAAAGCCGTAATTCGTTGCCCCATTCGAGACGGTAATCTCCGAGGCCCTGACGCGGGGCCCGCTATCAGAATAGGGGGCATTATTATACACGCCATAGTTGATGGCCGGGCTCGGGCAGGAAACTGTTAAACTCCCTTCACGCAGGCTGAACGTGGAAGTAGGGTCGGTATATGGATTGTTATGGTAGATGCCGTAGCAGTTCGTGCTGCCCGAACCTGTTACGACAAGCCTTACCGTCTCCATCGATACCGAAGAAGACCAAGAAGAGGAGCCATAGCTTGGATAGAGATAGACAGCGGCCTTGTTCACGGCGCTGCCCGTGGACTCCGCATTTACATGGCGCATTCCTATGCGAGCACCCTTTACGGCTATGCCCCAGCTGCCGCTGCCGTAATTCTCGACGGTAAGGAAACGGAGATTCGCGACAGGAGGGGGCCCCGGCCGGCCTGCCGTGGCTCCGTTCACGACTCCTGCGGTTTCGGAATCCACATTGCCCTTTATTATCGTGACACTCTGGCCCGAGCCCTCGATATCCACATAGGATTTCATGTTCACGCTGTTTGAGCCGATGTCGTAGATTCCGGGCATAATCTTCACAAGATAGGGATTGGTTGAGGAGCTGCCGGTTATGGAGTTCAAGGCGTCCACGGGGCTCGTGAAGTCCCCCCCGCTCGGGGCCACGATTATCACCTTGCTGTAGAACGAGAGGCTGTCCGGGTAGATAGCGCTCACGGCAACCTTGTCCGAGGTAACGGCCCCGCTCCCGATCATGCCATTTGTAATGCTGTCGGACAGGCCCTGGAGGATATAATAGGAATAGGGCAACCCGCCCAAGCTCGCCGCGTCCACGTTCGAGAGGCCCGAGCCGTCCCCGGAAATCGTCCCGCTTGCGGAGAGGTTCCCCTGCACGCTCGTATTCCCGGCGGAGTCTATCTCCAGATTCGCCGCAAAGGCGCCTGAGGCCGAAAGCATCGCAAGTGTCGCTGTAAATAGAAGAATAAGTATTTTTTTCATTTCGTGTCCCCCTATTGGCAATTTGTCCCGAGCGCGTCAAAAGTGGAGTTGTAGGCCCCTATGCACTTCAGGGTTCCCGTACCCGGTATTACCGCCTCAGAAAGTCTTGTGCTGCCGATGTAGACGGTGCCGCCGGCCGCCGTCACCGCACCCCCAAAAACATTAGAGTGCTCTATTTTCGGGTCCCCGTTCACATTGTAAAACGCGTAATTCGTTGCCCCGTTCCGGACGGAAACCGTTGAGGACCTGATGTAAGGGTGAGAGGTGGTCGTGTTGTTGTATACGCCGTAATTGGTGGCCGGGCTCGGGCAACCGCTCGTTACCCTTCCTTCACGCAGCCTGAAATAATAGTTGTTGTATATGCCGTAGCAGTTCGTGCCGCCGGAGGCTGCGTATACGGATAATGTTACTTTGTTCATTATTACCGGGGAGCCGGAGGTTGCGTTCACGTAAAGCGCGGCCCTGTTCACGGCGCTGCCCGTGACGTCCGCCTCCATTTCGGTCATCCTCAGGTTGGTGGTGGTCCTCACGGCTATGGCCCAGGTCCCCGTACCGTAATTCTGGACGGTAAGGAAACGGAGATACGCGTTTGCCCCGTTTACGACCCCCGAGGTTTCGGAATCCACATTGCCTTTTATTATCGTGGTATCCTCGCCCGAGCCCTCGATGTCCACATAGGATTTCATGTTCACGCTGTTTGAGCCGATGTCGTAGATTCCGGGCATTATTTTTATGAGATAGGGATTGGTCGAGGAGTTGCCGGTTATGGAGTTCACGGCATCCACGGGGCTCGTGAAGTCCCCCCCGGAAGGGGCCACGATTATCACCTTGCTGTAGAAGGAGATGTTGTCCGGGCTGATTGCGCCGGCGGCAACCTTGCCTGTGGTTACGGCTCCGTCACTGAGCATGCCCGTTGTTATGCTATCGGGCTGGCCCTGGAGAACATAGCCCGAAGCCGATATCCCGCCGAGGCTCGCCGCATCCACATTCGAGATCCCCGAGCCGTCCCCGGAGATTGTGCCGCTCACGGAAAGACTGCCCTGCACGCTCGTGTTTCCGGCGGAATCTATCTCCAGGTTGGCGGCAAAGGCCCCGGAGGCTGAAAGGACTGCAAGCAGTATTATCCCTAAACGAATGAACAGGTTCATTTGCTTTCCCCTTAGATGGATTTTTTATCCTTCTCTTACCAGGTGCTTAGCCCCGACCTCCTCCAGCTATTTGTCTCCACGCACACGTAAACATAAGAACTATCCCAGGCGATTTCGCCCTGGTTGCATGACTCGGAGGAGCTTGAGGGGGTTTTTGCAGTCCTCACCCTTATAAGGTTCGAATTCACATCGAGGAGCGCTGTGGGAGCGGTGGTGCCGATGCCAACTTTCCCGTCCCCGGTTATCCGCATCTTTTCCGTCCTCGAGAGGGTTCCGTTCTGGGTGGTCTCAAAGTTTATATATGTGCCCTGGGCTGTTGTGCTCCAATTTTCTCCGGCCATGAATTTAAGAAGCGCCCTGTTTGTTATTACCACATCTGTGCCGTCGTGTCCGCTTCCGCCAAATAGGAGGAGTATGTGGTTCGCCTTTGTAGCTGTCGGGGACGCAATAGAGCCCCCGAAGGCTTTACCCTGCACGCCCCCGGCCACACTCCCGACATTATCTCCGGCAGACCTGAGTTCGATCCTTTCCTTGTTGACATTCCCCTGAAGAATGGAAACGCCTACCCCCGCCGGAACGCTCCCCGCGATGGAGGTGTCAAATGTGAGGGGGCTTATGGGCGCAGTGGTCCCTATCCCGGTATATCCGTCCTCGGTGACTACAAAACTTGGATTGCCGGAGTTGTTTCTGATTAATAATTTTTCTGCAGAAGAGACATAAGCCGGAGCAAGTAAAATACAGACAGCGATGCAGAGGAAATAATATCGTTTCATTCTTACCCTCCTTTAAAGTGTCGAAGTTACCCCGAAAAGCCGGCAAAACCGGCTTATTCCCCTACCAATTTCTAAAAGGCGCCCCGCCCCAGGTCAAACGAAAGGCATTTAGAAAGGCGTTTCCTGTTACTCCCCCGCGCTATTATAATCCGAACTAAAGGGAATTTTAAAGAAGAAAGTTCAATGTTTTTTTAAAGCATTTTGTTTGGATTTTAAAAACATATTGTTTCTTTGAGCTAAAATAGACCAATGAATAGGGTTAACCTGAAATCTCTGAACAAAGCCCATCTCGAATCCCTTTTTAAAAGAGAAGGCCCGCCCGCCTTTCGGGCGCGGCAGATGCTCCACTGGATTTACGAAAAGGGGGCAAAGAGCATAGAGGAGATTACCGAATTTTCGAAGCCCTTGAGGGAAAAGTTGTCCGGGATTGCCTATATCAGCAACCTGGAATTGAAGGACCGGAAGACCTCCGAAGACGGGACGGAGAAATATCTCTTTGAACTGGAAGATGCCAATTGCATAGAATCCGTCCTGATTCCCGACGAGAAAAGGCTCACGATTTGCATCTCGAGCCAGGTTGGCTGTTATGCCGCCTGCCGCTTTTGTCTAACGGGCGAGATGGGGTTCATACGGAACCTCGAGGCGCACGAGATAGTGGACCAGGTCATATCGGCGAAGAGGCTCATCGCGCCAAAAGAGATAACGAATATCGTTTTTATGGGTATGGGCGAGCCCCTGAATAATTTCGACAATGTCCTTGAGGCCCTCTGGCGGCTCACGGAACTCGTGGGCTTCTCGAAAAGGCGCATAACGCTCTCAACCTCCGGCATCGTGCCCAAAATTTTTGAGCTTCCGAATAAGGCCCCGGCCGTGAACCTCGCCATATCCCTGAACGCAACGACCGACGATGTGAGAAGCCGCATCATGCCCGTGAATAAAAAATATCCGCTTAAAATGCTCTTGGATGCGCTAAAGCAATATCCCCTTCCGCCCCGTTCGCGCATAACCTTCGAGTATGTCCTCCTCGCCGACGTGAACGACTCCGATGAGGACGCGAAAAGGCTGGTAAAGCTTTTAAGAGGCATTCCCTCCAAGATAAATCTCATCCCCTTTAATGAGTACGAGGGCGCGGCATTCAAGGCCCCGAGGGAGGGAAGGGTGCTTGCCTTCCAGAAAATACTCACGGGCGCCGGGCTGACGGCGCTTATAAGGAAGAGCAAGGGGCGCGATATCCTTGCCGCCTGCGGGCAACTCCGGGCGGGGTATTTAAAGAAGAAATGATTCCTTCAAAAGCAGGGCGCAGCAAGCAGCGCCCTTTTGCCTTTTTACTTCTTTTCGTCCTGAAACAAAAATATATACTCGTCTTTTTTTGCCAGGCCGAACTCCTCGCGGGCGTGCTTTTCGACCAGGTAGTCGTTCTTCCTGTAATTATCGAGCATGGCTTTCATGCGGGTGTTCTCTTGCCGCACCTGGGCTATGCGGGCTTTCATGGAGCGGCTTTTATTTTTCAGGTTGCGGTAGTTCAGGTATCCCATGTCCCCGAACATTAAGACCGCGAACATGTAGAAAAGGCTGAGAAGGCCCACGGTCCAGAACACATAGTTCCGTTTCTTCTTCTCAGCCCTTACCTGCCGCCAGAGGGCCTTATCGCCCTGATATGCGCCCATACTTAGCGGATATTATATAACACGCCCCTTCCGGAATACACTGCCGATTTCCCGAGATCTTCTTCTATCCTCAAGAGCCTGTTGTATTTCGCTATCCTGTCGGTCCTCGAAAGGGAGCCCGTTTTTATCTGGCCCGTGTTGTAGGCCACGGCCAAATCCGCAATTATCGTGTCTTCCGATTCCCCGGAGCGGTGGGAGACCACGGCCGTGTAGCCCGCGGTCTTTGCCATCTCTATCGCGTCAACGGTCTCGGTGAGCGTCCCTATCTGGTTGAGTTTTATCAAAATGGAATTCGCTATGCCCTTATTAATTCCTTCGGCAATTATCTTTGGATTTGTCACAAAAATATCGTCTGCCACGAGCTGTATCTTTTTGCCGAGCCTTTCAGTGAGGAGCCCCCAGCCCTTCCAGTCCTTCTCGCTCATGCCGTCCTCTATCGAGAGGATGGGGTATTTGGAGACAAGCCCCTCGTAATAGGAGACCATATCCTCGGCGCCCATCTTTTTACCCTCGAAGGCATACTTGTTTTTCTCGTAAAACTCCGAGGAGGCCGCGTCGAGGGCAAGATGGATATCCTTGCCGGGTTTGTAGCCCGCCTCGGTTATCGCCGACATCATTATTTTAAGGGCGGCCTCGTTGGATTTGAGATTGGGCGCAAATCCCCCCTCGTCTCCGACGGCCGTATTCAGGCCCTCTTTTTTCAGCAGGGATTTAAGGGTATGGAACACCTCGGCACCGGCCCTCAAGCTCTCGGAGAAGCTCCCCATGCCGGCGGGCATTATCATGAACTCCTGGATATCCAGGTTATTGTCCGCGTGCGCTCCGCCGTTCAGTATGTTCATCATGGGGACGGGGAGTAGTTTGGCGTTTGGGCCTCCAAGGTACCTGTAAAGGGGCATGCCGGTCTCCTCGGCGGAGACCTTCGCCACTGCAAGCGAGACGGAAAGTATTGCGTTCGCCCCGAGGCGGCTCTTGTTATCCGTGCCGTCAAGCTCTATCATGAGCCTATCGATATCGGCCTGCCTCCGGGAATCCATGCCGATTATTTTTGGGGCTATCTCGTTCAAGATGTTCTGTACGGCCTTTTTGACCCCTTTGCCTGAATACCGCTTGTCCTTGTCCCTGAGTTCAAGCGCTTCGCGCTCCCCGGTGGAGGCGCCGGAGGGGACTATGGCAAGCCCCATTATGCACTCTTCAACCCAGACTTCCGCCTCCACGGTGGGGTTCCCCCTCGAATCGAGGACCTCTCTTGCCCTTATGCCGGTAATCCTTCCCATCTCCCTCCAAGCCCTCCTATGAAGTAAGGTATTGTTTTATTCTCTCGTCCACCTTGTGCGCAAGCAGGGGTTTTTCCCTGAGTTCGGCCCTGTTTGCCACATGACGGAGCGCCGTCTCAAGATATATCTTGAACTGCGCGGACTTCTCGAATGCTTTTTCAAGCTCCCCGCCTTTTTCGAACGTCCTCTCGGGCCTCTTCAAGAGTTCGCCTATTTCTGAAAAGAAAGAGGCAAACTCCTCGTAGTCCTCATAGCGAAGGAGCCTGAACGTAAAGCTTTCGAAATAACGCATATAGTTCTGAAGGGCCCCCACAAGCATCCGGCGCTCTTTAGGAGAGCGCCCCTTCCGCTCGAACAGGGAGATGAGCCTGTGCAGGACCGCGATATCGTCCCTCAGCCTTAAAGACTGCTCAAGCCTTGTGAGATAATTATCGAAGACGTCCTCTCCCCTTATATCGGGGCTCCAGTTTCGGGCCAGGTATATTATTGCCTGTTCGGTCAGATTGCGGAGTATCCCGTGGCTGTTCTCTATTTTTCCGCGCTGCTGCCCGGCGCTCTTCGAGAGGAGGTCCCTCAGTTCCTGCCTGAAGACCCTCTTCTGCTCCATCGAGAATTGATACCCGATGCTCCCCAGTACATTGGCGAGCCCGGCGTTATCGCCATCTTCCGAGGCATCTTCCGAGAGGGCCTCGACCTTTTTCGTGAAGAGCTTCATCTCGTAATGGAGGAGATAAAGTACGAGCATGTTCGCGTGGAGTGCGATAGCCCTGTGGGTGGCAAGGTCCATATGGTTTAGATATCTCAGGAACCTGAAGAGATAAATAAAAAGGAGCGAGGCCGTCTTCCGTTCCGCCCTGTCTTCGATCCCCTTTACGAGGGCCGAGATGCCGCCGTTCGCTATCGAGTCGAATTCCGGGTTTATCTCCTTTCTGAAAGGGTTGAAATACCTGTTGGAGCGTATCTCGCGCGAAAGTATCTGGCCGATGCCGATAAAGCTCGAATACCCGGCGTTTCCGCTCTTTAAAAGTTCCGTTATGATGTTTTTTATGTTGATGAAGGCGTCGTAGAGGAGATAGACGCCCTTTTCGGGCGTGTCCTGGGCGAGCATCCATTCCCTGAAGGAGTCCTTCTCGGCTTCCCTGAGGAGCCTTTGCTCGGCGAACTTCCGGAACCAGTAGCTGTTCCTGCGGCTCTCGGGCATAATGCATTCCAGTATGCTCTGGACCCTGAGTGCCCCGTCCCTTACTATCACAAGCTCTTTTGAATAATTCCTCCCTGAGCCATCCCCGAAATGTCGATGGCCCTGTCCCGGCAGGTTCATATGGTTTTCGGGGTCGAAATATCTTTCGGTGGCCTTTAAGAGGACATCCAGTTCGGAATAGAATTTCCCGTGCGTCTTTCTTCCGGCCAGGGCCCAGTCGTTTTGGGTGTGCGGGGCCTCGGGTTTTGCCGCCGCCACTCTCTATTTTTCCTTCGGCATGTGTATGGCCTGGCCGTGCACGGCCTCGGCCGCTTCCATTATGCCCTCGGAAAGGGTGGGGTGGGCATGGATAGTATGCGCCACGTCCCTTACTTTAAGCCCGTTCCTTATCGCCACGGCCGCCTCGTGCACCAAGTCGGCCGCGTGGGCCCCGATGATGTGGGCGCCGAGGAGCTTGTCCGTATTCGCGTCCGCGACAAGCTTCACAAACCCGGCTATCTCTCCCATGGCGTGGGCCTTGCCGAGGGCGCGGTACGGGAACCGGCCAGTGATAACCTTTATCCCCTTCTCGTCTGCCTGGAACTCCCTGAGCCCAACGGATGCTATCTCGGGGTGGGTAAAGATGGCTGCGGGGACGGTATTGTAGTCCATCGCGGAATCCTGTCCCATGGCATTTTTTGCGGCCACGATGCCCTGTGTGGAGGCCACATGGGCAAGGAGGATCTTCCCGGTGCAGTCCCCAATTGCGTATACGCCCTTTACATTGGTCTCCATGCGGTCGTCAACGACGATTTCGCCGCGCTTGCCTTTTTCGACTCCTATTTCATCAAGGCCTATGCGCTCGGTGTTCAGGGTCCTCCCTATGGAGACGAGGAGCTTTTCCGCCACGTGCTCCTTCCCGTCCGAGGTGAAGGCATGGACGCCGTCGTCTTTGACCTCCACGCGGTCAACCCTGACCCCGGTAAATATCTTTATCTTCCTTTTCTTGAACTCGCGGGCCAGGAGGTCCGAGACGTCCGTGTCCTCCGTTGCCACGGCCCTGTCGAGCATTTCTATCATGGTTATGTCGGTCCCGATGGCGTTGAAGATGCCCCCGAACTCGCAGCCGATAACGCCCGCCCCGACGATTATCATGCTCCCGGGGATTTTATTTATCGTAAGCGCGTCATCGCTCGATAATATGTTCACTCCGTCAAAGGGGAACGTGGGGATGGAACAGGGGCGCGAGCCCGTGCTTATTATGACCTTGTCGGCTTCCAGGACCTCGGTTGTGCCGTCCGGCTTATCCACTTCGACCTGTGTGGGGCTTTTAAGCCTTCCCCTGCCCTGTATGAGTTTTACGCCCCAGCTTTTAAAAAGGCCCCGGATCCCCTTTACCTGGACCTCGATGACCTTGTTTTTCCTCTGCATTATTTTTTCTATATTGGGGACGACCTCGCCCTTGAGTTCGAGCCCGTAGGAGTCCAGCTCCCCGGCCTTGAGCATGAGCTCGGCCGATGCCGAAAGGGTCTTTGTGGGGATGCAGCCCCGGTTGAGGCATACCCCGCCGACCTCGCCGGATTCGACCACGCTCACCTCCGCCCCGAGCCGGGCGGCTTTGAGGGCCGCTACATAACCGCCGGGCCCCGCTCCGATTATGGTCAGTCTCATTTGGCCTCTTCCTCCTCGAGGAGTTTCTCATATGCGGAGGCGTCCATGAGGTCATCTGCTTCGGAGTGGTCCGAAAGCTCAATCACGGCTATCCAGCCCTTCTCGTAAGGGTCTTCGTTTATTATCTCGGGGCTGTCCGCAAGCTCCTCGTTCACCTCTACCACCGTGCCGCTTACGGGCGAGATGACCGGAGAGGTCGCCTTCGTAGACTCTATCTCGGAGAGTTCGTTATTGGCCTCCACCTGGGAATCCATTTCGGGGAGGTCTATATAAACTATATCGCCCAACTGTTCCTGCGCGAAATTTGTTATGCCTACCGTGCCCTTATTTCCCTCGACCCTGACCCAGGTGTGTTCCTTGTGGTACTTAAGATTTTCCGGATTCATGCGGACCCCCTCCTTTGGGAAATTTTCGTTATTGAGCTTAGTATACCAGTATTTATTTGACAGACAAGTTATCAATACCGGTGGAAGAAATTCAAACACAGGATGGAATTTTTGTCAAGGAAGGGGCCTCAATCGCCCCGGAAGGGTTTGGCTTTCTTTTTAAGTTCCCTGATTCTCTTGAGCGCCGCTTCGGGCGTTATCTCGTCGGGTATGGAGAGTATCTCTTCGATAAAGGGCTCCTCCCTGCCTCCGAAAAGGTCCATCTGGCCCCCGCGCGTACGCAATTCCGGCATGAAGCGCGGCATGCCCTTTGAGTTCAGCATCTGTTTCTCGAGGTTGGCGAGCACCCCTTTTGCCCTTTCGACCAATTCCTCCGGGAGACCTGCAAGCCTCGCGACCTGGATGCCGTAACTCTTGTCCGAGGGGCCTTCCTCGATTCTCCTGAGGAATAAAATTTCCTCCCCCCATTCTTTAACCGCAACATTGCAGTTCTTTACGTTCTCAAGGAGAAGGGCAAGCTCCGTAAGCTCATGGAAATGCGTGGCAAAGAGGGTCCGAGCGCCGAGCTTTTTGGCGAGGTGCTCGGCCGTTGCCCACGCGATGCTTATCCCGTCGAATGTGCTTGTGCCCCTGCCCACCTCATCCAGTATGAGCAGGCTCCTCGGGCTCGCGTTGTGGAGGATATTGGCCGTCTCGAGCATCTCCACCATGAAAGTGCTCTGTCCCATTGTGAGGAAGTCGGAGGCCCCGATACGGGTGAATATCCTATCCACAAGCCCAATTCTGGCCGATTCGGCCGGGACAAAGCTCCCTATCTGGGCCATGAGGACGATAAGGGCGTTTTGCCTCATGTAGGTGGATTTCCCGGCCATATTGGGGCCGGTTATGATGAGCATCGTCTTTTCCTCCGTGTCCATCTGGAGGCTGTTGGGTATGAACCTCTCGCCCAGGCTCAGGCGTTCTATAACGGGATGGCGCCCGTTTACGATTTCCAAGGCCAGAGTTTCGTCCACTTCCGGCATGACGTAATTGTGCCTTTTTGCGACCACGGCAAGGGAGATGAGGAAATCGAGCTTTCCGATCTTTACGCCTGTTGCGGAGAGGGCCTGGGCGGAGGCCCTGACCTCCTCCAGGATATCCATGAAGACCGCGTTTTCAAGCCCCTTGAGGCGCTCCTCCGCGCCCAGGGCTTTTGTCTCGTACTCCTTTAGCTCCGGCGTTATGAAGCGCTCTGCGTTCACAAGGGTCTGCTTACGCATATAATGCTCCGGCACCTGGGAGAGGTTGGGTTTTGTGACCTCTATGTAATAGCCGAAAACCCGGTTGAACCCCACTTTGAGAGAGGCGATGCCCGTGCGCTTTTTTTCCTCTTGTTCGAGCCGGGTTATATAATCCTTGCTCGTTGTGCAAAGGGCGCGCAGTCCGTCCACCTCGGCATGATAACCGGTCTTTATGATGCCGCCTTCCCGCAAGGAGAGCGGGGGGTGTTCCTTTATGCTCTGCTCTATGGCATCCACCGCTGAAGAGAAGTCGCCGATGCTCCTTCCAAGCTCCACAAGAAGGGGGTCCCCGCTCCCTATCAGGGCCTTTTTTATGCCGGGAAGCTGCTTTAAGGAGCTTTTAAGCGCGACCAGGTCCCGGGGGTTTGCCGTGCCCATATTCAGCCTTGCCGCAAGGCGCTCCAGGTCCTGGACCTTTCTCAGGGCCGTCCTCAGAGAATCCAGCAACTCGTAATCCTCGGCAAGGGTCTTTACCGAAAAGTGGTTGCGTTTTATTTCTTCCGTGTCTATGAGCGGGCGCAGAAGGGCGGCACGGATAAACCTCCCGCCCATGGGCGTAAGCGTCTCGTCGAGGGCCCAGAGGAGGCTCCCCTCTTTTCCCCCGTCCTTGAGGTTTTGCAGGAGCTCCAGGTTTTTCCGCGTGGGGGCGTCCATGAACATATGGGAGCCCTCCCGGAGGGGGGTGAGCTTGGCGAAGCTCAGGGGCTCTTTCTGGTTTGCCTTCAGGGTATTCAGAAGGGCGCCGGCCGCGGTTATCCCGGCATAAAAACCCTCGCAGCCGAAGGCATCGAGGCTTGACACCTTGAAATGCGAAAGGAGAGATTTATAGGCCTCCGAATAGTCGAAGAGGAACTCGTCCGCGGGAGTGGCAAAAAAGTTTTTAAGCACTCCCTGGCAATGGATATCGCCCGCAAGGCCTTCGGGATAGACGACCTCACGGGGCTCGAAGCGGTCGAGCTCGTCCCCGAGGGGGTTTTCGGTCTCAAGTACGAGGAATTCCCCCGTCGAGATATCGGCCACGGCTATGCCGTGCTTTGTCCCGAGAGGGCAGAAGCAGGCGATAAAATTATTCTCCTTGGGGTTTTCCGGCGTGAACGTGCCCGGGGTTATGACCCGCACGACCTCGCGCCTGACGACCCCCTTTGCGTCCCTGGGGTCTTCAACCTGCTCGCATATTGCGACCTTGTATCCGGCCTTGATGAGTTTTGCGATATAGGACTCGGCGGCAAAATAGGGGACCCCGCACATCGGCACGGGCTCTTCCTTGTTCTTGTCGCGGGTTGTGAGGGCGATCTGCAGGACCTTCGAGGCGGCCTTCGCGTCCTCCCCGAACATCTCGTAAAAATCCCCCAGCCTGAAGAATACGATCGCGTCTTTGAAGTTTTCCTTCATCTCCTGGAATTGTTTCATTACGGGGGTAAGCTCCGCCATCAAGTGATTAAAACAAAAAAGCCCTTTTATTTTCAAGGACGGTTTTATGGGGGAATGGGTTTTTCGCCTGCCCCTGTGTTATAATGCCCGTATGCGGAACCTGTTATATGCCGCTTTTTTTATTCTCTTCCTGGCCCTCCTCAAGGGGCCGTGGAGCGCGCACGCCTTCGGGACGAGTTCCGGGGCTTGCGGGGCCGATTGCAAGTCCTGCCATTCGCTCAAGCAGGACGAGGCCCAGGCCATCCTCAACTCCTTCAACCCGAACATAAAAGTGATCGGCGTGAAGCCGGCCCAGGTGGGCGGGCTCTGGGAGGTCTCCATCTCAATGAACGGCAGGAAGAGCCTCACCTATATCGATTTCTCAAAAGCCCACCTCCTGGACGGCGCGCGCATCATTGAAATAAAGAACAAGAAGAGCCTCACGGACGAAAGGCTTGCGGAATTGAACAGGGTGGATGTCTCCAGGATACCCGTCAAGGAGGCCCTTCTTTTAGGGAAGGCGGACGCCCCCCTCAAGGCCATCGTCTTCGACGACCCCGACTGACCCTTCTGCGTAAAACTTCATCAGGAGATGAAGAAGGTCGTCGAGAAGAGGAAGGACATCGCCTTCTACATAAAAATGTACCCCCTTAAGAGCCACCCCGGGGCATACGAGAAGGCCAAGGGGATAGTCTGCGAGGGCACGCTTAAAGCCCTCGATGAGGTCTTCGCGGGGAAACCCGCCCCCAAGGCCGATTGCAACTCAACCGAGGTGGACAAGAACATAGAGATCGCGGGGAGCCTTGGCATAACCGGCACTCCCGCAATGATACTGCCGGACGGCATACTGAAGACGGGATACCTCCAGGCCGATGACCTCATCAAGGCGATCGACGAGGCCGGAAAAAAAAAGTCCCTGAAGGCGGGGAAGAAACCGGTCCGGAAAGTTAAGACCTCGGGAAAGCCCAAATAGATTAGACCGGAGGGGAAGTTGTCCATAAGTTGTCCCGGCTGCAATAAAAATACCGAGAGTCCGGGCCATCTTTGCCATCCCGAGCCGCGCATCGAACCCTGCCCCTATTGCGGAAAACCCGTGCTCGCCTCGCATATGTGCACGGCTAAATTGAGAGAGGCGGGCTTTTTCTGCATCCGGTGCGGAAGGCTCTCCAGGGATGGAGCCCTCCTCTGCGCGCCCCTTCCGATCTTCCGTTAAGCAATTCATTCATAATTGTCCTGTTTTGGCGGGATGCCTCCCGCCAAATTTCTCGTCCTGTGATACACTTTTTATATAGTTCACCAGGCATATGGACAAGAGACTTCATATTTTCCCGCTTAAAGTGGCCCTCTTGTATCTGGCGGCAGGCACGCTCTGGATTTTTTTTTCCGATAAGCTTGCGGCACTCTTCTTCGAGCCGGCCTATGTCACCCGGATACAGACTTTTAAGGGGCTGCTGTATATAGCGTTTACAGCCTTCCTCCTCCATTTCTTCATATTCCGCCATACAAGAGACATTAAAAGGTCCGAAACGGCCCTGCGGGAGAGCGAACAGAAATTCCACATGCTTGTGGAGACGGCGGCAAGCGCAATTTTCATTTACCGGGAGAAGTTCATCCTGGCCAACCAGGGACTGGAAAAACTCACCGGATATTCCAAAACGGAGCTTCTGGGAATGAATTTCTACGACCTCGTGCATCCCGCTTTCAGGGAACAGTTAAGGGAGCACTGCGAGGCCTTCGCAAGGCAAATGGCCGTGCCCCTTCGCTGCGAGTTCAAGATAATCGCCGAATCCGGTGAGGAACGCTGGGTGGACTTCGTCTCGAATATGATAATGTTCGAGGGCGCACAGGCGGGGCTCGGCACCGCGTTTGACATCACGGAGCTCAAGTTCACGATGGACGCCCTGGCCGAAAGCGAGGAGCGCTACAGGCTGCTTGTGGAGAACGTCCGGGATTACGAAATCTTCCTGCTGGACCCTGAGGGCAAGATAATAAGCTGGAATATCGGGGGCGAGCTGATAAAGGGATACCGGGCCGAGGAGATCATCGGCAAGTACCATGACCTGTTCTTTACCGGTGAAGACAGGAAAAAAGGGGTCCCCGCCGAGGAACTGAAGACGGCGGCCTGGGCGGGCCGTTCGGAAATGGAAGGCTGGCGCGTTAAAAAGGACGGTTCCCGGTTCTGGGCGAACGTGGTAACGACCGCCCTCTTCGACGAAAAAGGCGGCCTGCGCGGTTTTTCCAAGGTCATCCGCGACGTAACCGCCCGGAAGAAGGCCGAAGACACCCTGCGGGAGAGCGAAGAGAGATACCGCGTTATCGCCCAGACAGCCTCAGACGCGATACTAACAATAGACGAAGAAAGCACCGTCCTTCTTGCAAATGCGGCTACGGAAAAAATCTTCGGCTGGAGGCCCGAAGAGCTCATTGGCAAAACTATTACCCTCCTCATGCCCGAACGCTACAGGGAGCGCCACCTCCAGGGCATAAGGCGCTTCATAGAGACGGGACAGCGGCATGTGAGATGGACGGCAATAGATGTGGAGGGGCTCCATCAGAACGGGAGCGAGGTCCCCCTTGAGATCTCATACGGGTTTTTCGAAAAAGACGGGAAACTCTATTTCACGGGCATCGCCAGAGACATCAGCGAGCGCAGGCAGTCCGAAAAGGAAAAGGAATACAAGGACATGCTCGAGCACTTCAGTATGGAGCTTGAGATACTCGTGGCCGAGCGCACCATGAGCTTGATGGGCCTCCGCCTCGCGGACAAAGTAAGGAGCCCCGCCCTCATTGTGGACTGGAACGGCAGAAGGGTGCTCTCCAAGGAAGACCTCTCCGTTGAAGGCAAGACGAGCATGGCCGCCATTATCGAGCAGGCCGGGAAACTCGAGGCCATTGTCCGGGAATATGAGGCGCTCCTTAAAAGCCGCCGCCCGGCATTCAGCTATGAGGACATAAACGAGATAGCGGAAGGCATACTCCCGATCATAGAAAGGGAGGCATCAAGGAAAAAAGTGCGGGTCATAACAAAATTCTCTCCCGTCCCCGTGAAGATAAACGCCCAGAAGGACCTCTTGAGGATGGCTGTTTTCACAATTCTGAGGAACGCAATCGAGGCGAGCCCCGAAGGAGGTATTGTCATTATCGAGTCGTATCCCGAGGCGGACAACGTGATACTTGCTATTTCGGACACGGGCCCGGGCATCCCGAGAGAGATGCTGGATAAATTGTTCGACCCCGCTTACAGCGCTCTTATCTACAGGTTCGGGGTCGGCCTTCCCATCATAAACCAGATAGTGTTGGAGCACCTGGGCAAGATAGAGGTCGAGAGCGAACCGGGAAAGGGCACCACCTTCCGCCTGGCCTTTCCGGTGAGATGGATGGAAAAGGCCGCGAGGGGATGACATCTTCGCCCCAAAAAGGCAAGTACCTGAAAGGTTTGATGACTTTCCTTCCTCTCACATTTTATAATTAAGCATCTCCATCGGTTTATCAATGGGCAGTAAAAGAAAAAATAGCACCGGCCTGGCGCGAGATATTCAAAACCTCCGCATCCTCCTCGACGACCTCGAAAAAACCGATTCAAGGCGCAGAAAAGCCGAAAAGGTCCTCAAGGAACGGGAAAGGCAGTTCGAGGAGGCCCAAGCCATCGCCCACATGGGCAGTTGGGAATGGGACATCCAAAATAACCGCAGCACCTGGAGCAAAGAAATCTATCGCATCCTGGGGCTCAATCCCCGGGAAATATCAGCGCCCTCATACGATATCTTTCTATCGGTAGTGCATCCTGAAGACAAAGAGGACCTGGTCCGAGCCATCGCTTCCATTCCCAAAAACCTCCCCTATTCCAGCGACTACCGGATAATTTGCAAGGACGGCAAGATAAAATACCTGAATTCCATGGCCGAGGTGGTTTATCGCAAGGGCAAGCCCGTCCTCATGAGGGGGACCACCCAGGACATAACCGAAAGGAAGATAGTGGAAGAAGAGCTTGCCAGGCGCGACCGTCAGCAGAAGGCCATCCTCGACAACATACCCGACATAGCCTGGCTCAAGGACAAGGAGAGCAGGTTTATAGCCGTGAACGGCCCCTTCGCCAGGTCCTGCGGATATGCGCCCGAAGACCTTGTCGGCAAGACGGACCTTGACATCTGGCCCCGCCATCTAGCCGAGGCCTACAGGGCCGATGACCGGGAAGTGATGAGGACGGGAAGGCGCAAGCAGGTGGAAGAGCCTTTAGCCGACAAAACCGGCCAGTCCCAGTGGATAGAGACGATAAAGACCCCCATTTACAATGGCAAGGGCGAAGTCATCGGCACAACCGGCATAGCCCGCGACATAACGGAGCGGAAAAAAGCGGACGAGGAACTGGAGCGCTACCGCAAACACCTGCAGGAGATGGTTGAAAAGCGCACGGCCGAGCTACGGGCCACTTACGAGGAAAAAGAAAAGCTCGAGTCCATAGCGGGGGCCGTCGAGACCATGAACAGCATTGGGTACGTATTTTCCGGCATAAGGCACGAGATCGGAAACCCGATAAACTCGATGAAAGCGGCCCTTAGGATGCTTAGGGTGAATATGGAAAAGTTCTCTCCGGATTCCCGGAACACATACCTTGACCGGGCCCTCTCGGAACTGGGAAAGATAGAATACCTGCTTAAGTCCCTCAAAAATTACAACATGTACGAGAAGCTAGAAATGCAGCCGGTAAATATCCGTTCCTTCATGGAGGAGTTTAACTCGCTGGTGCGGCGGGACTTGGGAAAAATGGGGATAAAGGTAAGCTCCGGATTGGAAGATGCGGGCTATGCAACCGCGGACCCGCGAGCCCTCCAGCAGGTCCTTTTGAACATAGTGGCGAACGCCGCGGACGCCGTGGCCGGAAGGCCGGAGCCGAAAATACGTCTCTCTGTCCACAGGAACGGGGACGAGGTCAGGATAAGGGTAGAAGATAACGGGCCGGGGATGAGCGAAGCCCAACAAAAAGGACTATTCAAGCCATTTTATACGACAAAGCCCAGCGGTACGGGCCTTGGGCTTGTGATAGTGAAGAAAATGCTGCTCAAGATGAACGGCGGCATTGAGATATCGAGCAGAGAGGGCGAGGGGACGAAGGTGGATATACTCGTGCCGGCCTCCCCCAACTGAAAGTTTATTTCTCCGCCTCCGGAATCACGTCCAGCTTGATATGAAGCTCTCTCAGCTGCTTCTGCTCCACGGGGGAAGGGGCGCCGCTCATAAGGCAGACGGCCTTCGCGGTCTTGGGGAAGGCTATAACGTCCCTTATACTCTCCGCCCCGGCAAGGAGCATGACGAGCCTGTCAAGCCCCAGCGCTATGCCCCCGTGCGGGGGGGCGCCGTACTGGAGGGCGTCGAGTAGAAAGCCGAATTTCCTCTCCGCGTCTTCGGGAGAGATGCCAAGTATTTTAAAAATGAGTTTTTGAATATCCCGATTATGGATACGAATGCTTCCGCCCCCTATTTCATAACCATTAAGAACAATATCATAAGCTTTTGCTTTTAACGAACCAAGGAGAGACTCAAAATTCTTATAAAAAAGGTCATAACTTGGCTGTGCATTAGCTTCAATTAACATTTGAAGAGCCAAATTTTCTTGTAGATCCCTAATGTCTTCGTCCGTGGGCGAGGTGAACGGGTGGTGCATCGCGGCAAAGCGCCCTTCCTCCTCGTCCCACTCGAGGAGGGGAAAATCAGTTATCCAACAGAAGCGCCACTCGTCTTTGAAATCCACAGGGTATTTTTTGCCGAGATCAAGTCTAAGTCTCCCAATTACATTCTGGGCGATTTTCTCGGAGTCGGCTATAAAGAGCATCATGTCTCCGCTTTGGGCCTTAAGCTTTTCCTTCATTCCGGCAAGCGCCTCTTCGGGAAAGAATTTAATAATGGGCGACTCGAACCCGTTGTCTTTTACTTTTATCCATGCCAGGCCTTTTGCTCCAAACGTCTTTACCTCATTAGTGAGGTCGTCTATTTCCTTTCTGGACATCCCGGCCATATCGATTCCCCTCAGGCCAAGGACCCGTCCTCCTCCCGCCAGCGCGTCCAGGAAGACCTTAAAAGAACCCATTCCGGCAAATTCGGCCATGTCCTGAATTTCCCGTTCTATACGTAAATCGGGCTTATCGGAGCCGAACCTTTCTAAAGACTCCTTATAAGAAAGGGATGGAAAGGGATTTTCGGAATTTAATGCCTTTTTTATGGCGAGTACTCTTTTTGATTCTTCATCGGACAGCGGGCCCTTTTGGGCATAGTGATCCAAGACCCCCTTCAATACCTCCATAAGCATCCCCTCTACAAGGGCCTTTATGTCTTCTATCTCCATGAAGGATGTCTCGATATCGACCTGGGTGAACTCGGGCTGTCTGTCGGCCCTAAGGTCCTCGTCCCTGAAACAGCGGGCTATCTGGAAATACTTCTCGAACCCCGCCGCCATGAGTATCTGCTTGAACAACTGCGGCGACTGGGGGAGGGCGAAGAAGTGGCCGGGGTTCACCCTGCTGGGGACAAGATAATCCCTTGCCCCCTCGGGAGTGCTCTTTGTGAGCATGGGGGTCTCTATCTCCAAAAATCCCCTCTCGTCTAAGTAGTCGCGCATTATCTTTACCACCCTGTGCCTCAGGATGAGATTGTCCTGCATCTCGGGCCTCCTCAGGTCTAAGTACCTGTGTTTTAGCCTGAGATATTCCGAGGCATCCCCTTCCTCTACCCCGAAGGGGAGCGGGGCGGACTCGTTGAGTATTGAGAGTTCCTCGGCATATAGTTCGACCGTGCCTGTGGGTAGGGAGGGGTTTTCGGTCCCATCGGGGCGCCTCGCGAGCTTCCCCCGGACGCTTATAACGTATTCGGCCCTTATATCGTGGGCCAGCTCGTGGGCCGCCCCGGAGACCTCGGGGTTAAAGACCACTTGCAGGAGCCCGCTCCTGTCCCTAAGGTCTATAAATATGAGCCCCCCGTGGTCCCTCCTCCTTGCCACCCATCCGGCAAGGCGCAGTGGCTGCCCTATCCGGGCCTCCCCTGCCTCGCCGCACCCGATATCTCTCATCATGCCTTGACCGCCTCCTTCTTAACCGCTCTGCCTTTAATCTGTTCTATTTCTTTTATCGCAAGCGGCCTCAACCGGCCGGGCGGGAGGCCGCCCAATTTAATCCCGTCGATGCTTGTCCTTACGAGCTTAAGCACCGGGTGCCCCACTGCTTCGAGCATCCTCCTTACCTGCCGCTTGCGCCCCTCGTGAATGGTGATCTCAAGCCATGAGTTGGCCTCGGTCTTTTTCACCGGCACGACTTTGGCCGGCCGGGTCATGCCGTCCGGGAGCTTAATGCCCTTTCGCAGCTTCATTAATTCCTCGTCCTCTAAAACGCCTTTCACCTTTATAAGATAGGTCTTTGAAATCTTCTTTGAGGGATGGAGGACAGCGTTTGCGAATTCCCCGTCGTTCGTTACAAGCAGTAGGCCCTCGGAATGATAATCGAGCCTCCCGACCGGGTACACCCGGAACTTTATCCCTTTCAAAAAGTCCTTTACCGTCGTGCGCCCCTCGGGGTCGCTGAGCGTGCTCATCACCTCTCTCGGCTTATTGAAGGCGAAATAGACCTTGGGCTCCGGTCTTGTGATCAGCTTTCCGTCGACCTTGATTGAGTCCTCCCCGGGGTCGGCCTTCATGCCTATTGTGGCGGGCCTGCCGTTCACGAGGACGCGCCCCTCCAGGATCATCTCCTCGGCTTTCCTCCGGGAGGCAATCCCCATATCCGCAAGTATTTTCTGTAGCCTTTTTTCCATTTCAGGAGCAAAAAATATTATATCAGAGGCGGGGGTTTTGAATCCGGCGGGATTATTGAGCCGGGTTTGCGGGGGCGGGAGCTACGGTATTCGAGGAGACCGGGGTTTGTTTCCAGCCTATTTCGTCGAGCTTCTTCGCCAGGAAGCCCGTCCTGTCCTTTCCCCTATAGCAATGCAGATAGAATTTTTTCCCCTTGTTCTTTTTCATGAACTCTATGATGCGGTCGAGCTGCTTGTAATTGGCCTCGCTTCGAAGGGGGATATAACTCAAGGGGAAATCGTAAACCGGAAGCCCGAGGGGCCTGGCGTTCCTCTTTTCCCTCTCCGCAAGCGCTTTCTCGTGCGGGAACTTGAGGTTCATCAGGTTTATCACTATATCGACCCCCTGCTTTTTATGGAGCCTTTCCAGGTCGTCAAAGTGGGGATAGGGGCCGAGGACGATGTCCTGTGAATACTCCTTTGCCTCTCCCCTTATAAATTTCAGCGGGTAGAGATAGGGCTCGAAATAATCGAAATACATGAAAAGCGATATGACCATGTAAATCCCAAGGAAGGAGAGGATCACAAGGCGGGGCATGAGGTAGTAAATTCTCTCTTTAAGCGGCCCTTTTTGCTTCGACATCCTTGTCTTTTCCTTTCCTCTTCGCCTTGCCCCAACCGCTCTTTTTGAACTGGAAAAGGCCTATGAAGCGCTCCATCACTATAAGCTGGCGGTAGCCGAAGAACTCCAGGAGCCCTAAAACGGAGAGTTTCACGAGGTCGCCCACGGACTTGTATCTCTTGTAAATGAGATTGTCCAGCATCACAGACCCCACATGTATGAGCGTGGCCCAGAGAATTGCTATAAGGAAGAAAAGCAGCGCCAGGTTCGTGCCTACAATCCCAAGCGCGAAGAAGAGTATGAGAGAGAAATACCCGACGAACTCTATTATGGGCCCCAGGGCCTCTATTATCACGAAATACGGAAACCCTAACATGCCTATTATGCCGTACCGGGGGTTCAGGAACATCCTCCTGCTGTGCCAGAGGCTTTCCACGAGGCCCCTCTGCCACCGGTTCCGCTGTCTTAAAAGGGAGCCCAGGTCCGAAGGGACCTCGGTCCAGCAGACGGGGTCCGGGACGAATATTATCTTATAAGGTATTTTGTTCTCAAGGCAGTGCCTGTGCATGCGGACTACTATGTCCATGTCCTCGCCCACGGTGTGCCTGAACCCGTTGACGGCGATGACGATGTCCTTGCGGAGGACGCCGAAGGCCCCGGAGATTATGAGAAGCGATCTGAAGAAATTCCATGACGTCCTGCCCGTGAGAAAGCCCCTCGCGTATTCGGCGGCCTGGAAGCCCTCGATCATCCCTTTTGGCGCCCTTATCTCGGTAACGGAGCCGTCCTGCATGGTGCACCCGTTCAGGACCCGCACAATGCCCCCGGTCGCTATCACCTGCTTGTCCTCAACGAAGGGCCGCGTGGCCTTGAGAAGGGAGTCCGATTCGAGGACGGAGTCCGCGTCAATGCAGGCCAAGAGCGGATACTGGGAGGCGTTTACGCCCGCATTCAGGGCATCCGCCTTCCCGCCGTTCTCCTTGTCTATTATCGTCACGTTCGGATGGAGCAGGGAAATATAGACCCCCTTGATGGCCTCGTGCTTGAGAGATATCTTAATGGGTTTGTTTACGCTTACCAGGTGAAACCTCTCTATGAGGACATCCATTGTCTTGTCGGAAGAGCCGTCATTTATCACGATGATCTCGTATTCGGGGAACCGCAGGCCCAAGAGGGATTTCACCGTATCGGATATGGTGGTCTCCTCATTGTACGCCGGCACGAGGATGGAGAGCGGCTTGTAGAAGAGGCCCGAGAGCATGCTCGTGAGCCTTCGCCTCGTGATGGAGTGCGAATACATTCTTATGTCCTTCAAGGCAATAATGATAAAGAAGCTGTAGAGCGTGTTTATAGCAAGGAAATAAAGAAAAAAGACCACCTGGATCCCGATAAGCACGTATCCAAGGAACTCAAGCATTTATCTGTACCTCCTTGAGCATGAAATGCGCAAGTTCCCTCGTGAACCTGTCCGTGCTTTGCAGGTTGTCCGTGAGGACTTTCAGGCCCTCCCTTCCGAGAGAGGCCAGTGAGCGCGCCGCGTTCATCCGCACAAAATAGTGTTTATCATGCAGGTACTCGTTCAGAATTCTAAAGATGTTGCCCGCGTATCTCTCCCGTACCGCGGAAAGCTCTTTTTCCCTTTCGGCGACCCCCGGATGCGCGCCCGGCCTCAAGACCCGCTCCCTCGCGCTTTCCGGCTTCTCCGCATTGACCACGATGGGACGGACCCGGTAGTTGTCATAAAAATATTCCCACCCGGTAAAGGCCCTCGCGTATATGGCCCGGACGCGCCAGTCCTCATCAAACGGGTGGGCGCTGATGAGTTCGTAAGCATGTGCGGGACTCAGGGCCCCCAGGGCCCTTATGCAGCTTATCCTCATGAGAGGAGAATTCTTGAAATGGCCAAAACACTTTTTAATGGGCCCGACCGCCCCGCTCATGCCGGCGAGCCCGCAGGCCCCTATGATGTCCTTTTTCAGGTGGAGGGGAAGGCTCGTATCTTCCGCAAGGCCCTCAATGATTTGCTCTAAAACAGGCTCTTTTCCGGCCGCCGCAAAGGAGGCTACGATCCTCGTGTACAGGTACTCCTTGAATTTGGAGGACCTGAATTGGGGGTCCAGAAGAGCACGGTTGATGACCGCAAGGTCGTCCCGGCTGTCCGCGACCAGCCCTAACGCCAGCACAATCCTGGCCAGCATCTCCTCGTCCTTTCTTTTTTCAGAGAGGGCCTTTTCGAGGAGCGATTTGAAAAACGGCTTAAGCTCGGCGAGCCTTAATAAGCCCAGGCTCTCTATCGCGACAAGCTTTTTCAGCCTGTTGCCGGATTTCAGGCTTCTCTGATAATGCTCGGGGAGCCTGCATTCACGGGCAAATGCCTTCAAATCCCGCTTCTTCTCCCGGCCCGGTTCGTCCATAAGGTCTATTACCACATCCGTGAGGGCCTCATATTCGAGGGCTCTCCGGGGTTTATCAATGCGGGGGGGGACTTCAGACTTAAGAGCGGCCCTATAGCCCTCTATAAGAGACGAGAGTGCCTTTTTCCTCCTTTCGATATATATCTTATGGAAAATTATCACAATGAGCATTAGGAACGTGCCCGAAAACAGGATTGTAATGCCCCAGACAAGGAATGCCTTGATTATATATTCGTCTACGTAGTTGATCAGTTCAGGCATTTAAATTACCACCAGTATGTAAGGGACACAGTCGCCCCGGTCCTGTCATAGAAATCACCCCTGCTCTCATATGAAACCGAGCCTCCCATGCTCCAAGCGGGCCTGAAGCGGTATTCCGCCCTTATGCGGGCCGAAAAGGTATCGAATTTCTCTATGTCCTCGGCCGCTCCAACCCTCTCGGAGCCCTTGCCGAAACCGAGGCTGAGGGAGGATTTAAAGCGGCGGTCAGGCCTGTAATGCACGGTGGAGAGGAGACTCGCCGTCCCTTTATCCGGCACATAATATAATTTTTCCGAGATGAAGAAATTTTTTGGTAAGTAATAGGTGATTCCCGGCATGACGATATCGGCCGGGTCGTCGAAATTGAGCCTGCTGTAGCCCAGGGAGAAATCGACTTTCTTATATCCCTGATAGACCTCGGCCGAGAAGGCCGTATCGGGCAGGAATTCGGCGTCCGGGCTGACTGCCGCACGGATATAACCCCAACGCCCCCTGCCGAGTTTCGAATAAACCGTCCCTTCGAGCTGGTTGTCTTCCTTGCCGAACCGGGAGATATGAGAGCTTCCCACTACGAGTGTAAGCCCTTTCAGCTTTTTCGAGACCTCGATAGTTGCGCTCCTTTCCGGGTCCGCTCCCGAGGAATAGTGGTAATATTCAAATATCGACCGGACGGAATCTCTTCTCTCCGCGTATTCGAGCCGGGCGGCCTCCTCCTCTCTGGCCCTCTTTACGCGCCGAAGTTCCTCTTTTACTGAGGCATCCTCTCGCGCGGCCAGGGACCGATTGAAGGCGTCTATTGATTCGTCATGCCTGTCCTGCCAGAAGAGGACGCGGCCGAGCATGGCCAGGATCTCGGAATTCTCGGGATACCTTTGAAGGAGGCCCAGGAGCGTCTCCTCCGCGGCTTTGTAATCTTTTGCTTTTATCTGCTCTTTTACGAGCTCAATTCCGGCATCATATTTGAGCGGTTCCGCCGCAAAGGAAAGGGCCGGGATGATTAAAAGGAAGATAAAGGAGAAAAAAAGTTTTTTCACGGCGTTCTTGATTTCCGACTTATATTCTTCCGTTTGGTTTAATAAAATGAGTGACATACCTTAATTGAAAGCCCCGTCAAATGTCAATTTTTTTATTTCTAAATTGCCAAATCTCCCTGATCTTCCGTATGCGCATCTTGTTCTCAACTTCTAATGCCTCCCTTTCCATTCGAGGTTAACCAATGATAATCGGAAAGGGGGGAGCTATGCATCATAAAAATTGCGGTTTTCTGTTAAGAAATTGCCCTTTAAAGGCGGGAAAGGGCTCTGGTATCCTATTCGGGACATCTATGGGTTGGAAAGATAAAGTTTATTTCGTCCTGGTGGAGCCCCGTGAGGGCGGAAATATCGGGGCCGCGGCAAGGGCCCTAAAAAACATGGCTTTTTCGCGCCTGGTCCTTGTGAACCCGCGCAATTACCCCTCCCCCGAGGCGGGCTGGTTCGCGCACGGGGCGGAGGACGTGCTGAAGAAGACAGCCGTCCATAAGAAACTGGAAGACGCGCTTAAGGGTAAGGCCCTGGTGGTGGGGGCCACGAGAAGGGTGGGCAAGAAGCGGGGGCAGGTCTATTCCATTAAGGAGGGGGCGGAAAAGATACGGGGGGAGGCCGGGGAAGGCCCCGCCGCTGGCGGTGTCGCCATACTCTTCGGGAGGGAAGACCGGGGGCTCACGAACGAAGAGACCGACAGGTGCGCGTTCCTTATTAATATAAAAGTCCCCGGCCAGAGGAGACCCCCCTCCATAAACCTGGCCCAGGCGGTCCTCCTTGTGGCCTATGAACTCTCCTTTGCGGGCGGGGAAGGAAAGCCTTCTCCTTTTAAACCTGTCCCCCACGAGGACCTCGCGTTTTTCTTCGAGCGGGCGGAAAAGCTTTTAACAGCCCTCTCTTATAAGGAAAAAGATAAAGAGACGATACTGAGGAATATGAAAAACCTCCTCGGGAGGTCCGGCATTGCCCCCTGGGAGCTTCAGATGCTCCACGGTCTTATAAGCCAGATAGAGAGGAGGATAAAGGAGGTGTAATGATCGGCCCTCACCCCTGCGCCCCTCTCCCGCAAATTTTTTCCCCCACCTCTTGTGGGAGAAGGGTTTGGGATTAGGGAGGAGACGGCGACATTCATCATTCATTCTGATAGAATAAATAAGGCAACCGAAAGGTTTATAAAAACAGCCGGAGAGTTGTTTTTTTTGAACGGGGCGCTTAATTGGAGAAGAGTTTAGAAACCGGCCTGCTCACGATCCTGCTTACCCTTGTTCTGTCCATAATAGCCAGTCTGGTCGCCGGATTTGTCTTCTCCGGCCATTTTTTCGTCCATGAGCCTTTCCATTCCGCTCTCGAGATGATGGGCTCGTTTGCGGCCCTGTCGCTCTCCGGGCTCATATTGTTTCAACTCCGGTACAGGGGGTATTTCTCCGAACGCCTCTGGGTGGCCTGCGGATTGATCGGGATGGGGATACTGGAGGCCTTTCATGCCTCCGTAATGCCGGGAAATTCCTTCGTCTGGCTGAGGGGGACGGCCACTTTCACGGGCGGGTTTTTCTTCGCCCTGGCGTCATTGTTCCCGGGCCGGGTGATAAAGCTGCGAACGGCCGTGATTTTGCCTCTGTCCGTGGCCCTGGGTTCCGTGGTCTTCGGCATTGCCTCGATCAGGTTCCCCGGCCTGGTCCCGGCGATGGTACGCGAGGGCGAATTCACCGCGGCCGCCAGCGTGATAAACGTCCTGGGCGGGCTCTTTTTTCTCGCGGCTTCGGCCCATTTCTTCGAGAAATACCTGTCCCTCCGGACCCCCCACGAACTCATATTCTCGAGCCTCTGCCTCCTTTTCAGCATGGCGAGCCTGCTTTTCTTTTTTTCGGGCCTGTGGGACGCCGAGTGGTGGCTCTGGCATATCCTGAGGCTTGCCGGCTACCTCGTAACTCTTCCGTATACATTCTTCCTATTCCGGAAGATAGAGGAAGAATTGGAGCAGGCTGTGGCGAAATTAAGGAGGGCCAATGCCGAGCTGGAAAGTTTCGCCTATTCCGCCTCCCACGATTTGAAGGAGCCTCTGCTGGCCATAGCAAGCGACCTGAAACTCCTCTCGCGGCGGAATAAAGAGAACCTGGACCCGGAGTCACACACCCTTCTCGCGGACGCTTTCGGCATGTCCATGCAGCTCCAGGGGCTCATAGCGGACTTGCTGGCCTATTCGCGTTTGGGCAGCGAGGGGAAGCCCTTTGTGCCGTGCGATTCGAATGTCGTCCTTAAGCAGGCGCTTGAGCAGTTGAGGGTGCCTATCGAGCGGAACGGGGCCGATATCACGCATGACCCCCTGCCCCAGGTCGTCGGCGATCCGGTCCAGCTTGTCCGGTTATTCCAAAACCTGATAAGCAACGCGATCAAATTCCGCCGCGAGGAGCCGCCGCGAATACATGTTTCCGCCAGGCGCGGGGAAAGAGAATGGATATTCTCGGTGGAGGACAACGGGATCGGGATCCCTCCGGAGCAGATCGAGCGGATATTCGATATATTCCGGCGCCTGCACAAGGAAAAATATCCAGGCACGGGCGTGGGGCTTGCGATTTCGAAGAAGATCTGCGAGCGCCACGGGGGGCGGATCTGGGCGGAATCGGAGGCCGGAAAGGGCTCGAAATTCTTTTTCACCATCCCCGGACAGGCAGGAATAGACGCGCGGGGCGTAAACAGAGGGCAGCCTTGAGGCCGCCCTCTGTTTACCTCCGAATTAAAAAAACCTATTCGATTGCGCCTGTTTCGCCGCCCGCCGAAAGCGATAAAGACGCGCGGCAGGGGACAACCTGGGCGCTGTGCGGCGGGTCGTAATATTCAGCGGTAGCGCTGTCTATGCCCCAGGTGGTGCCGAGCCCGTTCGAGGCGCTCACTGTATAGAAGCGCTCGCCATAGTTATCTAAATAACCGATGGCGAAGTAGGCCTTCCCGCCACTGAGAGTTCCGTTGATTGGGGCCGGAAATCCCAAGCAATCAGGGCAAGTGGGGATGACGGCCTGGCCGCGGATCACAGAGCCCTCTATTGTAATCCAGAGCTCGGTGACCGTATAGTTGAGGTCGTTATAGCAGAGGTCCCATGCACTTGCTGTGCCGACGCCGATTGTTAAAACGGCCATGGCCAGAATCACTATCATTAACTTCTTCATTCTTACCCTCCTGAGGATGAATTTCAAAAACGAATTTGCCGCACTTTTTTCAAAGTCTTACCCCACTGTTGACTCACGCATAAGTAATGTCCCCACTCTCTGTCACTCCCGCTTGTCGGGAGTCCTTCTTAAGAGGGATTCCGGACAAGCCGGAATGACAACGACATAGGACATTGATTTTGCGTGCCTCAATAATTAAAAATTTGTCACCCCCTTCCCGCCTTTGATGCTGAATTATTTTTTATTCGGAAAAAAAATGCAACTTGAAAATTTGATTTGAGGACGCTCCAGCAATTTCTTTACAGAAACAGAGCAATATTTTCGCAAAATAGTGAGGGATTTTCTCCGTTATAGAAACTGCTCCCCGGCACGACCGTGACGCCGGCCTCGCGCGTCATCTCCCTTATAACGGATTCGGTGAAGGAGGCGGCCTTCCGCGAGGAGCGGGTCTTATTCATTTATTTTCTTTTTGCCTCCTCCCATAACTCGTCCATCTCCTTCAAGGTCATCTCTTCCAGTTTCCTGCCTTTTTCCTTTGCCTTTTTCTCTATGTGCCTGAAGCGTGTGATGAACCTGGCCGTGGTCTTCCGGAGGGCCTCCTCCGGGTCCACGCCCGCAAAGCGCGCGATGTTCACAAGAGAGAAAAGGACGTCCCCGAACTCATCTTCGATCTCGTCCTTATTGACCCTTTCTCTTTTAACGGCTTTTTTGAATTCTTTTATTTCCTCCTCCAGCTTCCGGACCACATCCTCCACGCGCTCCCAGTCGAAGCCCACGCGGGCAGCCCGCTTTTGGACCTTCTGGGCCCGGAGGAGTGCGGGCAGATTTAGGGGAATGCCCTCAAGGACGCTTTCCTTAAGCTTCCCCTCTTTTTTCTTGTGCTCCTGCCATTTGTCCACGACCTCTTCCGGCGTGTCGAGCTTAAGCTTGCCGAATACGTGGGGGTGGCGTCTCACCATCTTTTCACTTATGGACTTGAGCACATCCGCCATTTCGAATTGGCCCTTTTCGCCGGCTATATGCGCCTGGAAAACTATCTGGAAGAGCAAATCCCCAAGCTCTTCCTTCACTTTGACCGGGTCTTTTTCGTCTATCGCCTCAAGGACTTCATATGCCTCTTCAATTATATATGCCTTGAGCGTGCGGGGGGTCTGCTCCCTGTCCCAGGGGCAGCGCTCGCGGAGGGCGGCCATAATGGCCGTGAGCTTTTCAAACTCTTTTCCCGTTTTCGCCATGATTAATTTTAAAATAAAACCATGGCGGAATCCTTATATATTCATATACCTTTCTGCATGGGGAAGTGCTCCTACTGCGATTTCACCTCCATCGTTTACGGTGAGGACGCGGCCAGGGCCTACATTGAAGCGCTTAAGAGGGAAATCCATTTAAAGGGGAAAATGGGCCTCAAAACCTTTTATATAGGCGGAGGCACCCCGACAGCCCTCTCGGCAGCCTCGTTAAAGGACCTCTTTAATGCCGTTAATGAGCAATACGAATTCTATCCCGATGCCGAGCGCACGATAGAGGCCAACCCCGCCACCATAGACCGGGAAAAGCTCTCTCTTTTAAAGGGGGCGGGAGTGAACAGGGTGAGCTTAGGCGTGCAGTCGCTGAACGCGGATGAGCTGTTCGTGCTTGGGAGGCTCCATTCGAGCGGGCAGGCCCTCCGGTCTTTTCATCTTATAAGGGACGGCGGTTTTGAGAACGTCTCTCTTGACCTTATATACGGGGTTCCGGGGCAGACGCTAAAGACATGGGAGGCCACTTTAAATGAAATCCTCCGGCTCCGCCCGGAGCATATCTCGGCCTATGAGCTTATGCTCGAGGCCTGCACGCCCCTTTACGTTGAGGTCGAGACGGGCCTTGTCCGCATGCCCCCGGAAAAGGATGTTATCGAAATGAGCGAACTCTGCCAGGATTTGCTTGAGGGCGCGGGATATGCGCGCTATGAGGTATCGAATTACGCCCTTCCGGGCAGGGAATCCCGCCATAACATAAATTACTGGAGGCGGGGGGAATATATCGGGCTTGGGGCCGCTGCCCATTCCTTTATCAATAGCGAAAGGTGGCGCAATACGGACGATGTATTTGAATATATCTCCTCCTTGGAGAAGGGCGCTATCGCGATTAAAGACCACGAAACCTTGACCCCCGAGGACGAAAAAAGGGAGTTCGTCTTTTTGGGGCTGAGAATGGCAAACGGCATTTCAGTTAAAGAAGGGGAGGAACGGTACGGCATCTCCCTTGCAAGCGCCTCGGGGGAGCTTCTCAAAGACGGTCTCCTTGAGATGGAAGGAGAAAACCTCCGCCCAACGAGGAAAGGTTTTTCGGTCCTGAACGCCGTGATCGGAGAGCTTCTTAAATCTCTCGGGCTCTGAGCCTCTTCCGCAGGTAAAGTTTCGTAAGCTCTATTGAGGCCGTAAGGCCCGCTACGATGAGAAGCACTTTACTCAAATCTTTTATATGGGGAAGAGTGACCCCGAAGGCCTCCCTTACACCCGGAATATGGACGATGAGAAAGGTAAGGGCAAGGCTCGCAAGGACGGAAAGGATAAGGAGAATATGCGGGGGTTCCTTAAAAATGCTATATCTTAGAGACCTCAAATTGAGGGCGATAGCAAGCTCGACTATTATGAAAAGGTAGAATAAATCCGTCCTCGCGCCGAGTGTGTCCGGGTTCCCTAAAAATACCCAGAAGAAAAGCGGGGCCTCGATCAGAAGCGCAAGGAATATGAATGCCCTCACATCGAAAGAGAAAACGCTCTCTCTGGGGTCCCTCGGCGGGCGCGTCATGATGTCGGGCTCCGGAGGGGCGATGCCCAGGGCAAGCGCGGGAAGCCCGTCCGTGACAAGGTTAATAAATAATATCGCCGGGGGGAGGAGCGGGAGGTAATCGGGGCCTTTTAAAATCACCACGCCGCCCAGCACAAGCACCTCCACAAGGTTCGCCCTCAAAAGAAACGTCAGATACTTTTTTATATTGTCGTAGATCCATCTCCCACGCTCTATGGCCTTCAGTATCGTGGCGAAGTTATCGTCCGTAAGCACCATGTCCGCGGCCTCTTTGGTCACCTCCGTGCCCGTTATGCCCATCGCTATCCCGATATCGGCGTGCTTGAGCGCGGGGGCGTCGTTCACCCCGTCCCCGGTCATCGAGACCACCTCTCCGTGCTCCTTCCATGCCTTGACGATACGGAGCTTGTCTATGGGAGATACACGCGCATATACGGATATCTGTTTCACTTTATGCTTCAGTTCCTCGTCGGGCATCTTCTCCAGCTCCTCGCCCGTAACGGCGATATCGCCCTCTTTAAATATGCCCACTTCTTTTGCCACGGCAATGGCCGTGAGCTTGTGGTCACCGGTTATCATAACCGGCGTTATCCCGATATTGGCGCAAACCCTTACGGCCTCGACCGCCTCCTCACGTGGGGGGTCTATCATCCCGACAAGGCCGTATAAAACCATGCCGCTCTCTATCTCCTCCGAATCCTCTATTTCTTTCCCCGCAAGCGCCAGCACCCGGAGGCCGCTCCTTGCCATCTCCGAAGCGGTATTCAGGATATCTTTCTTCCTTTCCTCATTTAAAGGGGAAAGGCCGTTTTCCGTCCGCTCCGATTGGCACCTGCCGATCACGACCTCGGGCGCTCCCTTCATAAAGGCAATCTTTTTCCCTTTAACGGGTTCGTTTATCGTGGTCATGAGCTTACGCTCGGAGCTGAACGGGACCTCATGAACGCGGGGGTTTTCTTTCCGTATCTTTTCAAAGTCGAGGCCGGCCTTTGCGGCAAGCACAAGGAGGGCGGCCTCGGTTGGGTCGCCTTTAATCGTCCAGCGCTCTTTTTCCTTTACAAGGGAAGAGTCGTTGCAGAGGACTCCGGCTTTCAGGAAAAACTCCAGTTTCGTCGCCGCATCCTCCAGATTGAATTCCCCTTTGGGCCCATAGCCCACCCCCGTCACATCCACCGGGCCGAAACGGGTGTATAGCTTCCGCGCGGTCATCTCGCCTTTGGTGATCGTGCCCGTCTTGTCCGAGCAGATGACCGTTACCGAGCCCAGGGTCTCCACGGCGGGCATCCTCCTTATCAAGGCGTTCTTTTTTGCCATCTCGTGCATGCCGATTGCAAGCGTGCCTGTCACAATGGCGGCAAGGGCCTCGGGCACGGCCGCCACCGCGAGCGCCACCGCGAAGAGGACAATTTCGAGGATGAACCCGGTTGTGACCTGGGCCTCCACTGCCTGCCTGAGGACCCCGATCCCCCCCACGCCAAAGCAGATAAGGAGCGCGCCAATGCCGAGATAGCGCCCGATCTCCCCCGTGCGTTTTTCAAGCGGGGTCTTCTCGGCCCGCACGGCCGTGACCTCTTTGGCGATCTTGCCGAACTCCGTCGCCATGCCGGTTGCGGCAACAAGGGCCCGCCCCCTGCCGTAAACGACCGTTGTGCCCGTAAAGAGCATGTTGTCCCTGTCGGGGACGGCGGCCCCTTCGGAGACCGGGTCTGTGATTTTATCCACAGGTACTGACTCCCCGGTCAGCGCGGCCTCGTCAATTTTTAAGGAGAAAGACTCGATAAGGCGCGAGTCGGCGGAGACTTTATCTCCCGCCTCGACGAGGACGATGTCGCCCGGCACGAGTTTTTTTACCGGGATTGAACTCTCTTTCCCGTCCCGCATCACCCGTATCGTAGGGGAGAGCATCTTTTTCAGGGCCTCTATGGCGCGCTCGGCCTTGTGCTCCTGGATAAACCCCAATACCGCGGAGAAAAGGACGATAACAAATATCAGAAGGGCGTCGAAGGTCTCCCCGACCGCTATGGAAAGAAGCGTGGCTATAAGAAGAATTATCACGAGGGGGTCTTTGAACTGCCTGAGGAGAAGGGAGAGAGCGGAGCGCCTTTGCTCCGCAGTAAGTTCATTCGGGCCGTACCGGAGAAGCCGCTCCGAGGCCTCTTTCTCGGAGAGCCCCCTTGCCGGATCGGAGGAGAGGGCGCTGAGGGCTTCCTCTTTTATCATCGAGTGCCAGGAAGGTTCCATATAGGAATTTTATTTGAAAGGCGCCCTTTATTCAAACGGAGTTTTTATTATTGCAACATAGTTGCATTTATGATATGGTTTCACCATGAAGCCGGAAGAGGTGCTGAAGGGACATGACCTCCGCGTGACAAAAGGGAGATTGGCCGTGCTCTCATTGCTTCTCAAAGCGGGGAGGCCCCTCTCCCAGAAGGAGATAACGGAGCGGACGGTCGGAAAGCTGGACAGGGTGAGCGTTTACCGGATACTCCACGCCCTCTCGGAGGCGGATATTATCCACAAGGCATATGTGGAAGGGAGGCATTGGGTCTTCGAGACGTCCGAGAGGTGCGGGGCCCATCACTGTCACGCACATTTTTCATGCAGGTCGTGCGGGAGCACAACGTGCATGGAGGACTTGAAGATTTTTTTTAAAGGGAACATCAAAAAGGGCTTTCTGGCCGAGCGTCAGAAGGTGCTTATAGAGGGGCTGTGCCCGGAATGCAGATTAGGGTGACGGACTCACTTAAAGGTAAAAACCATTCCCCTTTCCCATTTGGGTTCCCCCCTTTTCTAAAGGGGGGGGCGAGGGGGGATTACCGAGGAAGTCGTCCAATTTGATTTGTTCCCCCTCGCCTGCGAAGCGGGAGAGGGGGTCAGGGGGTGAGGGAAGTGGGAAAGGGTTCAAGGAAAATAGATTAATTAGTAAAGGGTGGTGTAGCCGCGGGCTTTAGCCCGCGTGGAATGTTGAAAAAAAATGGTAAGCGCGTTAGAGCACAAAAGAAAGCGCAGGCTGAAGCCTGCGGCTACGAATATAAAAATGAAGAAGGCTTTTGTCAATAATCCCCCTCAATCCCCCTTTAGAAAAGGGGGAGGCTGCTCTAAGAGGGGAAGGGGCCTCCTTATAAATTTTGCCTTTACCTTACTGGCGGTTTTTATTTTTGCTATCCCCTCTTACGCGAAAGAGAAGCCCATGAAGGTCATGGCGTCCATATTTCCCGTGGCCGATATGGCCAGGCAAATAGGCGGGGAGCATGTTGAGGTGCATACTATCCTCCCTCCGGGCGCGAGCCCCCATGTCTTCGAGCCCGCGCCTTCGGTGCTCAAGGAGTTCTCGCGGGCAAGCCTTTTTCTAAAAATCGGCGCGGGGCTTGATCTCTGGGCCGATAGGCTCATGGCCGCGGCCCCGAGGGACATGAAGGCGATAACGCTTTCCGAGGGACTTCCTCTAATAGGAAAAGACAAATTCGGTCGCGCAAACCCTCACGTCTGGCTGGATCCGGTGCTCGTGATCGAGATGGTCCAAAAAATCGAGAAGGCGCTTTCGGAGATAGACCCCGCCCATGCCCCCGGTTACAGGAAGAATGCCGCGGCTTACATAAAGGAATTAAGGGAACTGGACGCGGAGATACGGAACACGGTCTCCGGTTTCATGGTAAAGCGTTATGTGAGCTTCCATGCCGCGTGGGACTATTTCGCCCGGCGCTACGGGCTCATAAACGAAGGCGTGATCGATGAGGTCCCCGGGAGGGAGCCCACCCCGCAGAAGGTCCGGGCCCTTATACGGAAGATAAAGGAGAAAAACATAAAGGCCATCTTTGCCGAGGCCCAGTTCAATCCGCGCACCGCGGAGGTCATCGCGCGCGAGGCCGGGGCCAGGGTGGTAATCCTCGACCCGGAGGGGAGCATAGCGGGGGGCTCATATATCAAGCTCATGCGCTTTAATGTGGCCCGCATGAAAGAGGCCATGGGTGAGTGAGGGATATAGAGATAAATGAATAAAGTGATAGAAATAAAGGACATGTGGTCCCGTTACGAGACCGGCTGGGTGCTTGAGGCCATCAACTTCGACCTCTTCGAGAAGGAGATCGTGGCCGTTGTCGGGCCGAACGGCGGGGGGAAATCCACATTATTAAAAGTGATCCTGGGCATAAAGGACTACGAGAAGGGAGAGGTGAAGGTCTTCGGAAAATCTCCCGAGAGGGCCCGGCACGATATCGGGTTTCTCCCCCAGATAGCTACATTCAAGAGGGACTTCCCTGTAAGTGTGCTCGATGTTGTCCTCATGGGCATGTTCGGCAGGATCGGGCTTTTTAAAAACCCCTCCAAAGAAGATAAGGAGAAGGCCCGCGCGCTGCTCCATGAGGTCGGGATGGGGCATCTTGAAGATAAGCCGTTCGGAAGCCTCTCGGGCGGGCAGCAGCAAAGGGTGGGGATGGCGCGCGCCCTTGCCTCCGAGCCGAAACTTCTTCTCCTCGATGAGCCCGCAACCGGAGTGGACATAGCGGCGCAGGAGAGCTTTTTCAGGACCCTTGAGAATTTCCGGAGGGAAAGAGGACTGAGCATAATCATAGTCTCACACGATATCGGCGTAATCATGCCCCTTGCGGACAGGGTCGCATGGCTGAACAGGGTTATCCATTATTACGGAGACCCGCGGGGGGCCATGGAGCCGGACATCCTCGAGAAGACCTTCGGGAAGGACATGCGCTTTCTCGTCCATGACGAAGAGTGCATAACTTGCCGGAGGCGGGAGAGGCATTTATTATGAGCTCGATGCTCCCGGAATTCCTGAGCGCGGGGTTCATGCAGAGGGCCTTTTTGGGAGGGGGCATAATCAGCGTCGTCCTTGCCGTGATATCCTTCTTCGTAGTTTTAAGGGGGTTGTCTTTTATAGGCGTGGGGATCTCCCATTCGGCATTCGGCGGGGTTGCGCTGGGAGTGCTCCTTGGCATCGAGCCCCTCTGGACCGCGATAGTTTTTTGCCTTGTCGTGGGAAACCTGATAGTGCTCACAAGCAGGTCGGCGCATTTCGGCGAGGACACGGTGATAGGCATATTCTTCGCGCTCACGATGGGGATGGGCGTCATAATGCTGGGCTTCTCAAAAACCTATGTGGACCTCTTCGGGTATCTCTTCGGGAACATTCTCGCGATATCGGGCGGGGACCTGTGGGTGGCGGGCGGAGTCGGCATTCTCGTTTTATTATCCTGCGCCCTTTTTATGAAAGAGCTGTTGCTCGATTCTTTCGACCGGGACATCGCTATGGCAAGCGGGGTGCCCGTGCGGGCACTTGACCATCTGCTTGCCTCGCTCATTGCGCTCTCGATAGTAATAAGCATAAAGCTTGTGGGGATAGTGCTCGCATCGGCCCTCCTCGTGATACCGGGGGCCACGGCGTTGAAGCTTACTGCAAAATGGAGGGTGATGCTCGCGCTTTCCGTCATTGTGGCGCTTCTATCAACGATGGGAGGGCTCGTCCTGGCCTATTATTTCGACTTGGCGCCAGGCGCTTCCATAACGGTTGCGGCCTCTTTGCTATTCTTCCTTTCCATGCTAAAATAATTTAATCCGGATGGTTGACAAAACAAAATTGCTCTGTTATTATTTCACTTTCACTAAAACTTAAAATCTGAATTTATTAAGGGTTTATTTTGCCTTTGGAGGAAGAGTGCCGACTATAGCGCAGCTTGTCAGGAAGGGAAGAAAGGCGGTCGTAACGCGGACGAAGAGCCCGGCGCTCAAGGCCTGCCCCCAGAAGAGAGGGGTGTGCCTCAGGGTCTATACGACTACGCCCAAGAAGCCCAACTCCGCTTTGAGAAAAGTGGCGAGGGTGAGGCTCACGAACGCAATCGAAGTGACCGCTTACATACCGGGTGTGGGGCACAACCTCCAGGAGCACTCGATAGTACTCATCAGGGGCGGCAGGGTCAAGGACCTCCCCGGCGTCCGTTACCACATCATCAGGGGCGCTCTCGACACGGCGGGTGTCGCGGACAGGCGGCGCAGCAGGTCCAAGTACGGCGCCAAGAGGCCGAAGTAGGAGTAGATTGAGATGCCCAGAAGAAGAGTAGCCGAAAAAAGAGAGATACTCCCCGACCCCAAGTACGGCAGCAAGCTCGTAAGCAAGTTCATGAACGCGATCATGGAAGACGGAAAGAAGTCCACGGCCGAGAGGTCCTGCTACGGGGCATTCGAGATAATGCGGACAAAGACCGGACAGGACCCGCTCAAGGTTTTCAAGCAGGCGCTCGAAAACGTGAAGCCGGTCCTCGAGGTGAGGCCGAGACGTGTGGGCGGCGCCACCTACCAGGTGCCGGTCGAGGTGAGGCCCTCAAGGCGCCTGGCCCTCGGCTTCCGCTGGATAATAAATTACTCCCGCGCGCGGGGCGAAAAGACGATGAGAGAGAAATTGGCAGGCGAGCTCCTCGATGCCTTCAACAACACCGGCAGTTCGGTAAAGAAAAGGGAAGACACTCACAAAATGGCCGAGGCCAACAGGGCCTTCGCGCATTATAGATGGTAATTATCGGAGAACTCAGAATAAATGATGGTACAGGTTCAACTGGACAAAACGCGCAATATCGGGATCATGGCCCACATAGATGCGGGAAAGACGACCACTACGGAGCGCATCCTGTACTATACCGGCGTCACGTACAAGATCGGGGAAGTGCATGAAGGCACGGCCGTTATGGACTGGATGGTCCAGGAGCAGGAGAGGGGGATCACAATCACCTCCGCCGCAACCACCTGCCACTGGAAAGACCACCGCATAAATATAATCGACACGCCGGGCCACGTAGACTTTACAATTGAGGTGGAGAGATCTTTGAGAGTTCTGGACGGAGCGGTTGCCCTGTTTGACGCCGTAGCGGGCGTTGAGCCCCAGTCCGAGACGGTCTGGAGGCAGGCGGACAAGTACCACGTCCCGCGCATAGCGTTTATGAACAAGATGGACAGGGTGGGCGCGGACTTTTATGCGAGTGTCGCGAGCATGGTCGAGCGGCTCGGCGCGAACCCCCTTCCCGTCCAGATCCCCAACGGAAAAGAAGAATCCTTCCATGGCCCCATAGACCTCCTTAGAATGAAAGCCTACTACTTCGACGAGGGCACCCTCGGCTCCGATTTCCGCGAAGAGGATATACCTTCGGAATACGCCGCCGAGGCCGCCCGGTACAGGGAAAAGATGATAGAGGCCCTGGCCGACATCGACGAAAACATAATGGAAAAATACCTGGCCGGCCAGGAGATAAGCGAGGAAGAGATCCGGGCCGCGGTGAGGAGAGGCACCATAGAGATGAAGATCACGCCCGTCCTCTGCGGCACCGCCTTCAAGAACAAGGGAGTGCAGCCCCTCCTCGACGCCATCATAGATTTCCTCCCCTCCCCCCTCGATGTGCCCGCCATAATAGGAACCACCCCCGATGGAGAAGCGGCGGTCAGGACGGCAAAGCCTGAAGACCCCTTCTCGGCCCTCGCGTTCAAGGTGATGACGGACCCCTTCGTGGGACAGCTTACATATATGAGGATATACTCGGGAGTGCTCACGTCGGGCTCCTACGTTTACAACTCCACAAAAGGCAAGAGGGAGAGGATAGGCAGGCTCCTCCGGATGCACGCCAATAAGAGGGAAGACGTTAAAGATGCCTTTGCCGGAGACATCGTGGCCGCCGTGGGCCTGAAGGACACGCTCACGGGAGACACCCTCTGCGACGACCGCTCCCCCGTGATACTCGAGAGCATGGAATTCCCCGAGCCTGTGATATCGGTCGCCATAGAGCCCAAGAGCAAGGCCGACCAGGAAAAGCTTTCCTCCTCTCTCCAGAAACTCTCCCAGGAAGACCCCTCCTTCCGCGTATATACAAATGAAGAGACGGGGCAGACCCTTATAGCGGGGATGGGAGAGCTCCATCTCGAGATAATAGTGGACAGGCTCATAAGGGAGTTCAAGGTGGGCGCCAATGTCGGCAGGCCCCAGGTTGCCTACAAGGAGACGATAAAGAATGCCGCGAAGGCCGAAGGCAAGTTTATCCGCCAGACGGGCGGACGCGGCCAGTACGGACATGTATATATAGAGCTGGAGCCCCTCACGGACGGCAGGATGTTCGAGTTCGTAAACAAGATAGTGGGGGGCGCCGTGCCCCGCGAATACATCGCCCCTGTTGAAAAGGGCATTAAAGAGGCCATGGACGCGGGAGTGCTTGCCGGGTATCCGGTCATGAACGTGAAGGCCACCCTCTACGACGGCTCCTATCACGAGGTTGACTCCTCGGAGATGGCCTTCAAGATCGCCGGCTCCATGGCATTCAAGGAGGCGGCCAAGAAGGCCAGTGCGGTCCTCCTGGAGCCCGTGATGAATGTCGAGGCCGTGACCCCGGAAACTTACATGGGAGACGTCATAGGGGACCTCAATTCGAGAAGGGGCAAGATCCAGATGATGGAAAAGAGGGGCAACGCCCAGGTGATAAGGGCCCAGGTACCCCTTTCGGAGATGTTCGGGTACGCCACGGATTTGAGGAGCATGACCCAGGGGCGCGCCACATACACTATGCAATTTTCCCATTATGAGGAGATCCCGAAGGGCATCTCCGAGGCAATCATCACCAGGGTTAAAGGCAAATAGGAGGAGAGACTAAATGGCGAAGGCGAAATTCGAGAGGGTCAAACCCCATGTCAATGTCGGCACGATAGGGCACGTGGACCACGGCAAGACCACCCTTACGGCGGCCATTACGAAGGTGATGGGG
>Ga0214473_10000152_pt1 | contig 98039 bp, 90 predicted proteins | sample RVTome_7_FD_203509 | JGI IMG/M metagenome (GOLD analysis project Ga0214473, IMG submission 203509) | Soil microbial communities from uranium-contaminated site in the Upper Colorado River Basin, Wyoming, United States - RVT98D197 | ecosystem: Environmental > Terrestrial > Soil > Contaminated >... | reverse complement strand
AACCTGAAAGCCGGCTATGAAGTTAAGCATAAACTTGGCCCAAGGGGCATCGACGAACTTAATGGGGACACCTGTTGCCGCCAGACCGAAGAAAGTAAAAATGACGACCAGGTGAAGTATCCTGTCCTTGAGCGTGAAGCGGATATAGGTCTCCCCTGGGTTTTTAACCTGGTCAAGCTTTTCTGCGATCAGGTGTCCTTCGGCCAAAAGCCGCTGCTTTTCCCAGTAGGCCTTTCGCCACCACAGGAAGGTGTGCCCCCAGTAGAAGACCAGCACGACCACGAGCAATACGACCATGAAGACCGTGGTCCAAAAGAGTTGAGGGTATCTGACATGATCCTTGAGGTCGGCGTGGGGAAAAAACGTGATGAAGTTGGCATTGGCCCCCTCATGACAACGGGAGCATACCTTAATGAGGTTCCTGGGGTTGATGGTAGCGTTAGGATCTTCCTTGGGGAGGATGTTGTGTGATGTATGGCAGTCGGCGCATCCGGCGGCTGGATACCCCAGCCTTTGGATCTTGCCATGGGTGCTTTGTTCATAGGTCTCAACCGCGATGACGGTCAGGTTGTTCTTCTTCATCAGTTCCTTGTCGGCATGACACTTATTGCATGCCCTGGTATAAAACGCCCGCGCCTCCACGGGATACGTGCGGCCGGCCGTATGCCAGATCTTCGTATCGTGCAACCCATGGCAGTCTGAGCAAACGGCGGAATCGTTGTTCCCCTTCATCACCGCCCTTTCATGGCCGCTGGCCACATAGGCCGCCGCTTCGTGGCAGGAGGTGCACTTTTTTATGATCTCAATCTTATTCCCCTTCCAGGGCTTCAGATAGTGGATGTCCGCGTGACATCCCACACAGGAGAATTTCTCCCTGATGTGGTGGACGCTGCCGGTATATTCATTGGCCTCCTTCTGGTGACAAATATTGCAATCCACCGGTTGGGGGCGATAGGTCCCTTCGGCGTGTTTGTCCAAATCGATGATATCCACATGGCAGCTGGTGCAGGCATTGGTTCCATGTACTGAATTGGCGTATTTGCTCCCTTTTATAGCGTCGGCGTGGCACTCCAGGCAGTCCTTGGCGAGGATGGACCTCTTCATCCTGACATCGATGGTGACCTCGCGCGGGTGGGTGAGGGAGGAGAGGGGCAGGAGGAGAAACAGGAGCGCTGCCAACAGGATAATCCCTTGGGCCTTTAATGTTCTTTTCCCCATGGTCAAACCCCCTTTTGTTGGGTTGTTGAGTGTCTTATATCATAAATTCGTAGAATTAAGGAAGGGGAATTTTCCCCTCTTTTTTCTCCTCATTTTTAATTATGCTGATCCGCGGGGGTGCGGTCACTACCTCCCCCTTTGAGAACAACCCGTGCTTCTATGATATCGGCTATCCCCTTGATATCATTGAGGTCCAGACAAGGGATGCCCAGGGTAAGGGGTGCATCGCTCACCACGGCGATCACGTTATCCAGCTCGGGGGCCAGGGGGTGGGGATGGATCCCTTTTCTGAAGACCTCGATCTTGGGGTGTTTATCTCGTTTAAACCCCTCGGCGATGATGATATCCGCCCCCCGGATAAATCGGGTGGCTAAATCGTCCAGGGGGAGGTCTTGGGAGGCGTCTTCTATCAAGGCGACCTTCTGCGGTGAAGAGATGACCACCGTTTGGGCGCCGGCCTGCTTGTGGCGCCGGCTGTCTTTGCCTTCATGATCTATCTGAAAGTCTTTCCCGTGGTGTTTTATGGTTGCTACCCGATAGCCGCGTTCGATGAATTCCGGGATCAATCGTTCGATGAGGGTGGTCTTCCCGCTCTTGGAGCTCCCGACAATGGAGATGATAGGAATCATGGCCTCTTTTCCCTCCGGAAGATCTCATACTACAATCGCCCTGAAGGGGAGTCAACCCTTCGACTCCTTGGCCTGAAGGCCAGGGCTTGTCCTTTGGTCTGAGCCCTTCGGGTTGAGCCCAAGCCGAAGCCCTGGCAACGACGAATGGGTCAATATCAGTTCGGTTTATCCTTGAGGTTCACGATCCGCTGTGTTAAAGATTAGCCCATAGGCCCTGGAGGGGAGAAGGGGTGAGGAGGGGAAAGGGGGTGGATACGATGGGAGCAGAATGGGATATCTCCCTGCTCGATCGGCCCGAGGTCTCCCACTATATCTTCTATCCGCGGCGGGATCCCGTGCCGCAGGATGATATCGCCCTCCATCCGGTGGAGGTTGAACAAGGGGTATCCGTTGTCTGCCGGTTCTACCCGGCCTCACGAGGGATCGCCACTATCCTCTACTTCCACGGCAATGGCGAGACGGCAGGGGATTACGACCTCGTTTCTTCTCTCTATACCTCACTGGAAATCAACCTCTTTGTGGCCGACTACCGCGGCTACGGTTTGAGCTCGGGGGAACCCACCCTGGGCCATATCCTCCACGATGCCCATCCCATCTGCGAGAGGTTACGGGAGGTCCTGCGGCAAGGGGGTTATGCCGAGGCGATCTTCGTCATGGGCCGCTCTTTAGGCAGCGCCCCAGCCCTAGAGGTGGCCTTCCAATCGCAGGACGCCTTGCAAGGGCTCATTGTGGAGAGCGGCTTCAGCGATGCCTTTCGGCTGCTCGGCTACATCGGGGTGCCCATAACAAGCCCGACACACCACACGGAGGGATTTCCCAACGGTGAGAAGATGCGCTCGATCCGTATCCCCACCCTCCTCATCCATGCCGCCGAGGATCATCTTATACCACTGAGCGAGGCCGAGGAGCTGTTGCGATTATGCGCTGCCGAGGAGAAGCGGCTGGTGGTGATACCGCGGGCGGATCACAACACCTTGCTGATGAAGGGGAGAGATCGGTACTTTCAGGCTATCGAGGGGTTTATTAAGAGCCATGCATAGCGCTGGCGGGAAAAATCGGCAATCCCCTCATTCCCTCCTTTTCTAAATAAAGGGAAGTTCAACCACGAAGGTCACCCGAAGGTGGCTCTTTAGCCAGAAGAAACACGAAGGTTAGGGATAGAAAAAGATTGAGCATTCTTCGCGGACTCGGTGTTCTTCCCGGAGGTGGCCTGACCAAAGGGTCACCGTCGGCTTTGGCCAGTGGTGAAAAGTTGAGGTCGGCCCCGCCCCACAACACAGAAACAAGCCGGAGGTGCCCCTTTGGGCAGAATGCGGGGTCCCGCAAGCGGGAGATGTATCGCTATGCGATACAGAGGTGGGGAGGGATTTAATAAAGCTATTTTCTAGGCAATATCAAGGAATCTTATATACCATAGAGTTGATATTCATGCCTGCCCCTACCGAGGTCAACACGACAATATGTCCTTTTATCCATTCATGTTTGTCAAGTTTATCTTTACACACGAGGTCAAGTAAGGTGGGTATGGTTGCCACCGAGCTATTGCCCAGCCATGCAATGCTCATGGGCATGACATCAGGTGGAATCTCTTTTATCCCGTATAAACCGAACAAACGCTCTAGTATGGCGTCGTCCATCTTTCCATTTGCCTGGTGTATGAGAACCTTGTTTACGTCATTGATGGATAAGCCTGCCATTTCGAGACTCTGCTTGACGACCTGCGGGACCGTCTTGAGCGCATACTCATACAACTTATGGCCTTGCATCTTGAGGTACAGTTCATTGCCTTCATGATTTGGATTGTTTGATCTATCCATCCATAGCATGTAGGCATGATCATGCGTATCAGACCGAGCTGCATGTGACAATATCCCAACAGGTTCCTCGCTTGTCATTGCCTCAAGAATTGTCGCTCCAGCGCCGTCCGCATAGATCATGCCATCCCTGTCGTGGGGATCTGAAATCCTGGAGAGTGTTTCCGCACCTATAACGAGGGCCCTCTTTGCATCTCCCGACCTTATATAATAGTCGGCCTGAGTCATCCCCTGCACCCAGCCGGGGCAGCCGAAAGGGGTATCATGAGCTATGGTGTAGGGGTTTACGATCTGTAACTTATGTTTTACCCTGGCGGCAAGGCTGGGAACAAAATCAGACCGTCTGTTATCAACTTTTATATCTGCGAAGTTGTGAGCGACGATGATATAGTCAAGTGTTTCCGGGTCGATTTTTGATGATTCCAGCGCATCCTTTGCCGCAAAAGAGGCGATATCCGACGCAACCAGGTCATCGGTAACATATCTTCTCTCTTTAATCCCCGTTATCTTCTCAAACTTGTCGATAATCTCGGCATTTGTTTTATCCAATAGTTTTCCATCTGGACCATAAAATGTGCTTCCCAGAAAATATTCATTCGGCACCCGTTCTGTAGGGATATAACTGCCGGTGCCAACAACAATAGAATAGATTTTTTTGCTCATAATGCTTTACTCAAAATTATTATACATTGTTTGATGAAGTGCAGCTCTCGTCCTCTTGCTATTTGGCCTCAAAATTTAACACGCAAATATATACAATTAAGTATCTATTATCAAGAAAAAAATGCCCTCCACCCCCGAAAGAAACGACGGCGCATGCGGCCGGTCTCAAGGCTCAGTTGTGGGAAGATACAACAACAGTACATAAAAAGTCAACTGCCGCGCAGGCCAGAGGCTGCTTAAGCCATCAGATCCACTTCAACACCACGGCGAACAGGACGAGACAGATACTGTCGACGGCATAGATGACCCCCACCGCAGTGATCTTGCGCCGGAGGCTATCCATGTCAAATACCCAGAACGAGACCAGGAAGAAAGGCAGGTAGCCGATCAGAAATATTAACCACGGCGCTCCTGCGCTCCACCACGAATAATCCCAGGTAAGCGCGCCGACGAGGTTCAACAGGATCTCCACGAACACGCAAAAGACCGAACCGGTAAGAGCGAAGAAGAGACGGTTCGGCAGCCCCAGGATTTTCATGCGCTGGTCGGCGGGGAGCATCTTTGCGAAGGTGATGCCGGCGATGGCGAACATGAAACAGATCTCGATGTTGAGCCCGATCAGGATCAGGAAGGCGGTCTTGCCGGGTGCGCCCCATACGGGTGCGTACTGGGTGAAGTGGAAAACCAGGCCGTTCCAAATCTCGTTGAACCAATCCATCCCCCAAAAAGCCAGTCCGGCGAAGACCAGGCTCCAGTTTTGCCGCTCCACCTCCACCGCATAGACGTAGACCGTTAGGGCGAACAGGGGGATGATGTACCACTGGAACAGACTTCCATCGCGCAGTATGTTCAGGGCTTGCGAAGCAGCTTGCGTCATTCCAGACCTCCTTGGGTTAGTTGTGATTATATGGTGACTGATAGATGCCTGCGCTGCAATGATGCAGCACACCCGCGAGCGATTGAGCAGAGGGCAGAGCGACGGAACTAGTCAAGCTCAGCAATGGGTTAGGCAAAAGCCTATTCTCGTAACGCCTCTAAAAAGCAGCCTGCCCCTTATTTAAGCCACCTTTTCCAACTTTGACTTCAGCTGGTCTTTCGGGATCACCCCGGTGATTTTTTCCACCACCTCTCCTCCCTTGAAAAGGATGAGGGTGGGTATGGCACGGATGCCATAGAGAGGGGGTGTTGCGGGGTTTTCATCCACGTTAATCTTGGCGAACTTCACCCTTCCGCTGAACTCCTGGGCCAATTCCTCCACGATGGGGGCGATCATCTGGCATGGACCGCACCACGGCGCCCAGAAATCCACCAGGACGGGGATATCCGATTTGATGACCTCTTGCGCGAAGTCGGTGTCACTGATCTGTGCGGGTATTCCTTCAGCCATGGCACCCTCCCTTTCTTTATTTCTTAAAAGCATATATATCAATCCGCTTCTTTTCAAGGGGATATTTCGCTTACAGAGGGGGCTTCGTTGACAATGGTTCTGGCGGCATATATCATGCTTGGTGAGGGAGCAGAAATGGTAAAGGATCTTTTGCCTCTGGTGAGCAGGCCCACTCGATATCTGGGGGGGGAGATAAATGCCTGCCGCAAGGCGCTCAATCAAGCCAAGCTGCGCTTCGCCCTGGTCTTTCCCGACGCCTACGAGATCGGCATGTCGCATCTCGGTATGCAGATCCTGTATGGTTTGCTCAACGCCCGGGAAGGGATCGTGTGCGAGCGGGCCTTCAGCCCGTGGTTTGATATGGAGGCCTTACTCCGCTCCCGGGGCATCCCCCTCGGCACGCTGGAGTCCGGCACACCGTTGCGCGCATTCGACGTCATCGGCTTTTCTCTGCAATACGAGCTCTGTTATACGAATGTCCTCAATTGCCTCTCCCTCGCCCGGATACCCCTGCTGGCGCGGGAGAGAGGAGCTGATATGCCCTTGATCATCGGAGGAGGGCCGTGCGCCTTCAACCCTGAGCCGCTGGCGGCATTCTTCGATGCCTTTTGCCTGGGGGACGGCGAGGAGGTTGCCTTAGAGGTGGCTGATCGCATCCGCACATGGAAGGAGGGCGGAGGCGACAAAGACGCGCTACTAAAGGAACTGGCCTTTATCGAGGGGGTCTACGTCCCCTCCCTTTTTCAGGTCAGCTACCTCCCCGATGGCACCATCGAGGGAATAAACCCGCTGGTCGCGCATTACCAGGGGGTGCACAAGAGGGTCGTCTCCGACCTCAATGATTGTTACTATCCCCTGGCCCTGGTGGTCCCCTTTATGAAGGTGATCCATGATCGATTGGGGGTGGAGATAACGAGGGGATGCACCAGGGGGTGCAGGTTTTGCCAAGCGGGATATGTCCACCGTCCGGTGAGGGAGCGGGATCCGCAGCTCCTTTTGAAGATCATCGATGAATCTATGAAGCGCACCGGTTACGAGGAGATATCCCTGCTCTCCCTGAGCACGGGCGACCATAGCTGCATCTCCCCCCTGTTGCAGGCCCTGATGAGGCGATATGAAGGGGAGCGGGTGGCCATCTCCCTGCCCTCCCTGCGGGTGGGCACCCTGACGAGGGGGTTGATCGATGAGATCAAGCGGGTGCGCAAGACCGGTTTTACCTTGGCTCCGGAAGCGGCCACCGAGAGGTTGCAGGGCATAATCAATAAGGTAACCGATGAAAAAGAATTGATGGAGACCGCAGTCCAGGTCTTTGATGCCGGCTGGAACCTGATCAAGCTCTACTTTATGGTGGGACTCCCTTCCGAAAGAAAGGAGGATCTTCAAGGGATCGTCTCCGTCTCGCAGCGGATCGCCCGTCTGGGGGGCAGGGGAGGGAGACGAGGGAATGTGAACGTCAGTATCTCCACGTTTATCCCCAAACCCCACACCCCCTTTCAATGGGAGCCGCAGCTGCCGCTGGAGGAGGTTGAGGAGAGGCAACGATATCTCAAGGAGGAGCTGAGGGGAAGGGGTCTGCGACTGAAGTGGCATGATGCCAGGATGAGCCTCTTGGAAGGGGTTTTTGCCAGGGGTGACAGGCGTCTGGGAGAGGTCTTGCTGAAGGCGCATGAGCGCGGCTGCACGTTCGACGGCTGGACCGAGCATCTCAAGTGGCATGAGTGGGAGGAGGCCTTTGCCGCGAGCGGCTTCGATCCCGCCTTGTACGCCTCTCGAGGGCGCGGACCATCGGAGGGCCTGCCCTGGGGGCATCTCCACTGCGGGGTAGACGATGCATTCCTTAAGGCAGAAGGGGAGAGGGCCAAGGAGGGACAAATCACCCCTGACTGCCGTGGGGGAGCTTGTCTGCAGTGTGGCGCCTGCGAAGGGCAGGTTAAGATGATCTTATCAGATGCCGCCTTTTCGCCTTCTCTCTCATCATCGCGAGAGGCAGTGCGGAAGAGGCCATGGGTGCGGAAGATCCGTTCCCGATTCATGAAGGTGGGGGCGGCCAGATTCCTCGGGCACCTGGAGATGATCGATGTCTTCGTCCGGGCAGCCCGCCGCGCCTCAATCCCCATGCAATTCTCCGAGGGGTTTCACCCCCTGCCCAAGATATCCTTTACCAATCCGCTCCCCGTCGGCACGGAGAGTTTAGCGGAATTTATGGATCTTGATCTCTGCCGGTATATGAAGGCAGGTGAATTTCAGGAGCGGTTTAACAGAGAGCTTCCCCCTGGATTGCGGATCATCCACTGCACTGAGATGGCCTCAAAGGGGAGAGCGTTGCCCACCGTGTTCGCCGTTGATTGCTTTCTTATATCGCTGGAGGATATCGGCAGAGCATTCTCTGAGGAGGAAGTGCTTAATAAGTTGCAACAAGCCCTTCAGCAGGGAGAGCTGACCATAATCCAGGAGAAGAAGCAAGGGCAAAAGAGGGTGAATGCTCTGCCTTTTATTGAAAAACTCCAGGTGGTGAAGAAGGCTGCCTATGCTCCCTCTGCCACCATCCAAGACGATGTCCCTTCCATTAAGGACCTTTTTAAGGCGGATTTTTTGATAGAGATGGGTATTAAAAAAGCAGGCGGGGTGCGGCCTGCTGCCATCCTCCAGCTGATCCTCGGACTGACGCCGGAGGAGGCCGATCTGCTCAGGGTGGTCAAAGTGGAATCCCTGCCGCCGTTGTCGTGAAGATTATTTGCCAACCGTGGACCTGTAAGCAGTTAGGCTTCTCACTTTATAAAGTTGCTAATTTTGAACAATGTCCCTCCTCATGGCGGTAACCCCCCTTATGAGTCAATGATCCCATGTTAATCACTATTCGGGTAACATTTATTATGAGGCAATTCGATGCCCCTTTTCAGCTTGAAATGGCTTGATTAAAATGAGATAATGTTTCTTTCTTGCCTCTTTTATTTATTGCCAACCATAACTGACAGGAAATCCTGAAAAAGGATTGGTTATGTTGCAGGCCTCCCCCATATTGAACACCAAACTACTGCCCCCCAGCATATCGGACATCATCCACAGGGAAAGATTAACCCCTCTTTTGTCCCAATGTAAGCAGAAACAGTTGATCATTGTCACCGCCGGCGCAGGTTACGGGAAAACGACCCTGATCGCTCATGCCATCCATGAGCTCGATCTTCAAACCGTATGGTACAGACTCGACAGGTCGGATGAGGATTTCATTACTTTTCTTCACTATCTAGCCACAGGTGTCAATAAGATCTACCCGAAATTCGGGGTCGAGATTTTATCCATACTGGGAGACCCGCGGGGTTCGCACCGCAAACATGAAGCATTGCTCACCCTTTTCATCAATGATCTTGAGGGTCTCCCCCAGGGAGATCTGTATCTTGTCCTGGACGATTATCAGAGTATAGGAGACAGCCAGGAAATAAATAACGCCCTCACATTTCTACTTAAGCATCTACCGGACAGGATTCATCTGATCCTTATCAGTCGCAAGGGTATCGATCTACCGCTTTCACGACTCAGGGCTATGCGCAAGGTGCTGGATATCAGCTGGGGAGATCTTCTGTTTAGCCCTTCTGAAATCAAGCAGCTTTTTACAGAAATATTTGACCTTGCAATACCTGAAGCCCATATAGAGATAATCTTTGAGAAGACCAAAGGATGGATCGCCGGCCTTATCCTTTTATCTCATATGTTGAAAAGAAGATCTGAAGAAGAGAAGGGAAATCTTCTTGCAGGTCTTCGGGGATCGATGGAAGAATTTTATCGTTATCTGGATGAGAATGTATTTCAACCCTTAACGCCACATGAAAAAGAGTTCCTGGTAAAGACATCCATTCTTTCAAAGTTGACCCCCGATTTATGTAATGGTCTCTTAAACATCACCGATTCAGGAGAAATACTTAAACAACTCCAAGCCAACCATCTCTTTACCTTCTCTCTTGAAGGGGAAAACGAAGGCTATATCTATCATGATCTTTTCAGGGATTTTTTAAGGACAAAACTGGTCGCCGAAACCGATGGAAAAGAGTGCCGAAAAATTCATGAAACCGCCGCCGATCTTTACGAAAAAAATAGGGAATATAGGCTGGCCCTTGATCACTACCTAAAAGCAGAACGGATGGAAGACGCCAGCAGGTTAATCAGTATGTTCGCAAGGATGTGGATCAAACAGGGGCAGGTGCTTCGAATCAGGTTCTACCTCGAGCAACTACCTGCCCATTATGTACAACAGGATCCTTGGATATCGTATCTTCAGGCCGGGTTAATGGAGCTTTCAGGCAGGCTGCAAGAGGCAGCCACTGGTTATGCCAGATCACTGGAGATATTTCAGACCCAACCGTCCGATGCAGGTATAGACATATGCCTCGCAGACCTGGCGACGTGCTATTATACCATCGGTGATTATGAAAAATGCGAATTCCTGTACAAAGAACTCCTCTCCCGTAACACCCCTCCCTCTTCCCTCAAATTTGCATGTCTGGGGTACCTGATCAGTCTTTCATATGCCCTTGGGAAAACATCCGATTCCGATTGGTTTATGGAAAAAGCCAGATCTATGCTTCCCGAAATAATAAAGGAAGAATACGGGAAAGAAATGCATGGCTGGTTAAATATATCCATAGGAAGAAGATTTATTATAGCCGGTGATTTTAAACAGGCCCTGGAGATCCTGAAACAGGCCCTGGAGATCCTCGAACCCACAGGCCAGTACCAGATGCTTGTTTACTGCCATCTGTTGCTTTCAGAGATCTATTACAATCTCGGTCTATTTAAAAAAGGTCTGGATGCAGCTAAGACATTGCTTACTATTGCTCAGGAAAAAGGGCTCAATGACGGCACGTTTTTTCCGGGAGGACTTCTTCTTCTCGCCTGTAATTACCTGGGGATGGGGCGGAAGGAAGAGGCTCTCAGTCACGCACGACGGAGTCTGGCACGTTTTCAGGAAATAGGTATGTTTGAAACACAGGTTTTAGCTCATAAGGTGCTTTTCTCTATCTATTTCGATAGCGGAGATTTGCTTGCGGCTGAAGAACATGTCCGCCTTGGGATGAAAGCAATTCGGGACATTCGATTACCTCTGTATCAGAGCATGCTTGAAATATGCCTGGCCTCGATTATGATTGAAAAAGGGGAATGTGACAAAGCCATGAGGCTTTTAAAAACGGCTGAAACAAGATCACCGCATGGGAAATATCACCAGGCCATGATTTTTCTCGAATATAGTCGCTGTTACCTGAAGCGAGATCAAATAAATCAGGCCATAAAAACCATAAGACAGGGACTCTCAATGTGCGAGGCAAACGGATATGATTATTTGCTGGTGAAACAAAAAGGCTGGCTCGTTTCCCTGTTGGTCATGTTTTTTTCCCGGAATGAAAAAAAGGGCTATATACACAAAATCCTCTCCCTGATCGGGTCGGAGGCCGTTGCCGAACTTTCAGGAATACTAACAAACAGTCCTACTCCTCCAGTGCGAAAGGCTGCCATCGATCTGTTCAATAGCCTGCGTCAAGAATCATCCCCGGGGTTGAAGATTCGTTTCTTTGGAAAATTTCGTGTATTCATCGGTGAGAAGGAACTGCCTATCGAAACATGGCAGAGCAAAAAGGCCCTTAACCTATTTAAATTCCTTGTCTTGTATCGTAGTCGCGGTTACATAAACAAGGAAATGATCATGGAATTTTTATGGCCCGGTGAGGATCCGCAAAAGTCTGCTAACCGCTTTCATGTTGCTCTGAACTTTTTACGTAAGGCCCTTGAGCCAAACCTGGCCAAGGGTATCGCCTCGTCATATATCCTCAGCAATGGTGGAGCCTATAAGCTTACTATGGGAGACCAGGGATGGGTAGATATTGAAGAGTTCTCCCAGGAATTGAAGAATGCAAAGAAGGAGAAAAGTCCCGAGGAATCTATCCATCACTATTTGAAGGCCCTTGACCTCTATGAAGGAGATTTTTTAGAAGAAGACCTCTATACAGATTGGTGCAATGATGTAAGAGAGAGATACAAGGAGAACTATCTATCTGCACTAACAGAGGTCATCAGATACTACGAGATGCAGAAAGAATTTCAAAAATGTATCGATTATGCCGAAGCTTACCTGAAGACAGATAAATACGCCGAGGAGATTTACCGGGTATTGATGCGCTGTCACTCATATCTTGGTCGCAGAGCCATGGTTGCCAAAACCTTTAACAAGTGTAAAGAGAATATTGTCATTGACCTTAATTGCCCTCTGAGCAGTGAAACAATAGAATTAACCCATCAGTTAGGCCTCAATTAATCCAGTTTTTTCTATTCAGCACCTTTTTCTAAGAAAAAATTAAGTCCAGATTAATACCTTGTATATAACCTCATTGTTCATTAAGGAAAGTGCCCTTTTTCTCAATGCTGTCTATCAAGGGGAAGAAAGGAGGTATTGTCTTGCCATGCCGGTGACCACTGTGGAGCAACCCTGCAGTGCGGCGACAGGGTCCCGATTAAAAACTAATCTCAAAGAAGAAGGAGGTATTTTTATGAAAACGGGTAGCATGATACGAAACATCTTATTAGTGTCCTTTATTGCGGTAGCCATCAGTGTACCTGCCTGGGGGGCCAAGACGATCAAGATAGGGGTGATCGGCCCGATGAAATTTGTGCAGGGCATATCCCATTGGAATGGGGCGGTCATGGCCAGGGACGAGATCAACGCCAAAGGGGGCGTCAAGGTCGGCGATAAAATGATGGAGATCGAGGTTGTGCAGGCGGATTCCAACGAGTCCGTCAACGTCACCGACGCCGCCAATGCCATGGAGCGGCTGGTGACGCGGGACAAGGTGGACTTCGTGATCGGCGGCTTCCGGACCGAGGCGGTCTTGGCGATGCAGGACATTGCCATGGAGCACAAGGTTATCTTTATCGGCGTTGGGGCTGCCCATCCGCAGCTCTGCTCGCGGGTGGCCGCGGACTATGATAAGTACAAGTATTGGTTTCGACTCTCCCCTTTCAATTCCACATTCCTCGTCCGAACGGCCTTCATCCAGATGAACTACGTTGCCGACCTCTTGAAAAAAGAGTTAAAGATACCCCAGATCAAGGTTGCGGTGGTGGCGGAAAAGGCCTTGTGGGCTGATCCGATGGTTAAGACCTGCGAGGCAATCATCCCCCAGCAGGGTATGATACTGGCAGGTGTCTGGAGGCCCTCTTTGAAGGCCACGGATGTCACGGCCGAGCTCTCCGCCATCCAGCGCTCAGGCGCCCATGTCATCTTCACGATCTTTTCCGACTCGGTGGGTATTACCTTTGCCAGGCAGGCAGGGGACCTCAAGATCCCGGCGGTGCAGGTGGGCATCAATGTGGAGGCCCAGAAGGATAGCTTCTGGCAGGCCACCCAGGGCAAGGCCAATTATGTCTTTACCATGAATACCTATGCCCGCGGAGTTGAGTCCAATGAAAACACCAAGGCCTTTGTTGACGGCTATGTGAAGAAGTTCGGTGAGACGCCGCCCTATACCGCGGATACTTACAGCGCTATCAAGTACACACTCGTGCCGACCATTGAGGAGGCCGGGACCCTTAAACCCGACAAGCTGGTTGCCATCCTGGAGAATCGTGTGTACAAGACCACTTCCGGCACCATAAAATATATGAAGGATTTTGAAGGCAAACCTCTCCATGACGTAACCTGGGGCCCAGGGTACCTGACGAGCTTGGGGGTTCAATGGCAAGATGGTAAGCTTGTTGGTGTCTGGCCCAGCAAGCAGAAGTTGACCGCAGATGCTCCTGAAGTCACCTACCCGGGGCTTGTCCCCTATAAGATACCGCCCTGGGTCATCAAGAAGTATAAGAAGTAAGTGGAATCCCTCCGAGCAAGGCCTGTGGCATCTTACGTTACGCCCCCCTGGGGTGACGTCTATCCTCTGACGTCGGGACAGGCCAATCAAATGCTGGCAGATTCATCCACGGCCTCTGGCCGTGGCCTTCAGATGCCGGGCTCATCTGCCGGAGAGCGCCCGCCCCCTGGTGCTTCAGAGGGTAGGGGCGGGCGCTCTAAGAAAAAACAAGGAAGAAGGAGAAGTTGTCCAAATTTTTCACGTTAGATCTGTGTTGATATATGGTTAGCAGCACAGCACATACTCGAACTGATCCCTGAAGAGACCGATCTGCTCAGGGTGGTCAAAGTGGAATCCCTGCCGCCGTTGTCGTGAAGATACGTTTGCCAGCCGTGGACCTGCAAACAGTTGCTTTGCTTTTCTTTTGATTTTCAAAGGCCAACGCGAAGGAATTAAGGGGGCTTACCTGAAAAGCTCACGCACAGCAGGGGGGATTGTGATCAGTGAAGGTGCGGTCACATCTTGTACTTCCCGAAGTCATCGGGTTTGAGGCGTTCCAGCCATTTTTTTAGATCCTCATTTTCATCAAAGTCGCTGCGCTGCTTGAGCAGTCCCAGATCGGCTGCCGCCTCCATGACCTTTTCCGCGCAATAGATAGGGACCTCTACCCTGACGGCCAAGGCAATGGCATCGCTGGGTCGCGCATCGATCTCCAGCTCTTTGCCGTCAATGCTCAGATGAATGACAGCGTAGAAGGTATCGTCTTTCAGCTCGGTAACTACCACCTTTGTTACCTCAGCCTGAAAGTTATCCAGGAGGTTCTTCATCAGGTCATGGGTCATGGGCCGGGGGGTATTTACCTTCTCCATGCCGATGGCAATGGCATTTCCCTCCATAGGTCCGATCCAGATGGGGAGCACCCGTTCCTGTTTGGGATCGAGGAGGACGACGACGGTGGTGTTGAGGTTGGGGTCGAAGATCAGCCCCAATATCCTCATGCTGACTATGTGTTCTTCTTTAGCCATTTCTTGCGCCATCAGCAACTGCTTAATTCTCCCACACCCAAGGGGAAAAAGATATCGTCTTTAAAGCCCTTCTTTGGCAAGACCCTCGACCACTTCCTTCTGTTTGGAGGTCAACTTTTTGGGGACCTTGATAACGATGCGAACATAGGCGTCGCCCTTGCCTCTGCCCTTCAGATGGGGTATTCCCTCCCCTTTGAGCCTCAATTTTGTATTCCCCGAGGTGCCGGGGGGGACCTTCACCTTTTTGATGCCGTTGAGGGTGGGTACCTCGATGGTAGTGCCCAAGGAGGCCTCGCTGAACTTTATCTCCTGATCGATATAGATGTCCGACCCTTCCCTGGTGAAGTGGGGATGTTTTTGGACGTTAACGCGCACGTAGAGATCCCCGGCTGGCCCGCCGCCGGGCCCGCTCTCCCCCTTGCCTGCCACCCTCAGTTTTTTTCCTGTATCGATACCAGGGGGGATCTTGACCGCGATCTTCTCAACCTTACCGTCCTTGTGGATGGAGATGAGCTTTTCCGCTCCTTTGGCCGCCTCCTCCAGCGTAATGGTAAGATCGGTGATTGTATCGCTGCCTGGCGAGGGGGCAGCCCCGCCGCGGGCAAAATAGTCGGCAAAGTCGGCCCCGCCCGCTCCTGGTGGCCCGCCATAGGTTGTGTACCTCACTCTACCCCTGCCTCTGCCGCCGCCGAAGAGGACGCTGAAGATGTCCGAGGTGCCAAAACCGAAATCCTTCAGGACATCGCCAACGTCGAATCCCTGGAAGATGTCCTCCTGAGAGTATCGTTGCCGGAACCCCTCAGCCCCGAACATATCGTATTGATGTCTCTTCTCCTGATCGCTGAGCACGGCATAGGCCTCATTGATCTCCTTAAAATGTTCCTCGGCCTCTTTATCTCCCTTGTTTCTGTCAGGGTGGTACTTCAGGGCCAACCGGCGATAGGCCTTTTTTATCTCGTCTGCGGTTGCAGTTTTGCTTACTCCCAACAGGGTGTAGTAGTCTTTCATAAACTTTTTCTCACCTGCATCTCTATTGTTTGTGTGCGTAGGTATCTTTTATCAAGTTATCAAAATAGGTGTCAGGGTTTTCAACCCCCTCTACGGGGATGCAGAAGGCGCTGACTCCTACCTTGTTCCTGATCAATTGCAGGGCGGGTTCAAACAGGGTGTCTAAGGTGGTGAGCACTTCCTTGCTATCCTTCTCTTCCCTCACAATCCGGGTCAGCAGGAGGTCCACAGCCTCATCATCGAGCGAGATCTCTATGCCGTGCCGCTCCTGGAAGGATTTCTCAAATCCTCTGATCTGGTAATAGATGGAAAGGACTTCTTCAAAAGCGGAGTTCACATCAGTCTCGTTCTTGATCACCCGATCCACGACGAGGTCCAGACGCAGTTCGGTAAAGATGGCCCCATATCGGCTCAGGAATTCTGCTTTTCGTTCCTTTATATAGTTCTTCATTGCTTCTCTCTCGTTGGCAACGAGCGCGTGGTATCGCCTGAGACGCTTTTCTTCACGGGGATCGTCGAGCAACCGCTTGAGCTCCTCCGGCGGATTCTCTACTATCTCCGCTGTTACGACGAGTTCCTGGATGTTGGTGGAAGGTAGTTTCCTCTCGAATTTCAGCAGGACCTTTTCAATGGCGCTGATCAGCCCTCTGGCGCCGGTGTGTTCTTGACAAGCCATCCCGGCCATCTCCCGCAGGGCCTCATCCTCAAACTGGAGGTCGATGCCGTACGACTGGAAGTCCTTCTTCTTACTGTTAATAATAGGGCTGTGGGGATTTTTCAGGATCTCATAGAGGTCCTCAACCTCCAACTGATGGAAGCAGGCGACGACGGGAAGTCGTCCGATAAACTCCGATTCAAAGCCATAGGCGATAAGGTCCTCGGCCGAGACATGCTTGAGGTATTCAGCCTTATCATCCTTGGACTTGATCTCCGCCCCGAATCCGATCCCTTCTTTGCTCATGCGCTTTTTGATGATGTCTTCTAGACCATTAAAGGCCCCGCTCACGATAAAGAGGATATTCCTGGTATTTATAGTCTTCTTTTCCCTCTTGCCTGTCCGGCGATATTTCTCGATAGCCTCCATCTGGGATATGGGGTCATGGGGCACCCGCAAATCAACCTCCGTCTCTTCCATTGGTTTTAACAAAGCCCGCTGCACCCCGGTTCTCGAGACATCGGGGCCGATGATGTTCCCGCTGCTGGCGATCTTGTCTATCTCATCGATGTACACAATCCCATATTGGGCGCGCTCTATGTCGCCGTTGACTTCGTAGACCAGATCCCGCAGCAGGTCCTCCACATCGCCTCCCACGTACCCGGTTTCACTGAACTTCGTGGCGTCTCCCTTTACGAAGGGGACGCCGATCTTCTGGGCGATGAGCTTTATCATATAGGTCTTCCCCACGCCCGTGGGGCCGGCCATGATGATGTTGTTCTTGATCTTTCCGATCGCCTGGTCGGAGCCACCTCCCTTTTCGGCCATGAATTTTATCTTGTTATAGTGTGTGCAGATCTTGGTGGCCAAGATCTCTTTCGCCTCATCCTGTTTGACGATGAAAGAATTGAGATACGAGATGAGCTCCTCGGGCTTCATTGCGAAATTGATCCGGGGCGATTCCTTCTCCGATCTCTTCCCTTTGTCACCCTCTTGCTCTGGGGAGGGCTTGGGAACGATGGTGGAGACCACCAGTTTTACCCGGTCACCGTACTTTCTCTCCAAGTACGTATTTAATTCCTGCTCCAACTCTTTTTGGTCAGGAATCTTTTCGCTTGTATCTTTCATGGTAGCTTGTCATACCTCCTACGCGCGACTTTCTTTTATTATAACAATTATGCCTCGTTATTTCAATGTTTCCCAATTGCTCAGAGAATAACTTCATTAAATCCCTCCCCACCTCTGTATCGCATAGCGATACATCCCGACCTCTCTGATTTACGTACAGCGGTGCGGGACCTTTTCCAAAGGCCGGAGGTGGCTCTGGCCAAAGGGCCACTGGCCAAGCCGAAGGTGACCCCTTGGTCAGGGTCACCTTCGGCTTCGGCGGTTTGCTAAAGGGGCAAGGGGGGATTCCCATAGTGCCGAAGCAGTCACGAGCAATTGTCTTAGTGATGTATCACCCCTGCAAGAGATGTCAGCAGTAGCTTTACTTTTTCCAGATGGGGTTATATGGTATAGTTATAAGGATTTTAAAAGATATAAAGGATGCCGTTGTCATATGTCACAGTCGTCCTGCGGCGCGGATGAGCTGACCCAGAGGATCAAAGAGATCCTGACCAAGCGAGAGATCAAAAGGGTATCGATCGAAGCTGGTCCCCTGGCTCAACCGAAGGTGGCCCTTTGGCCAGGGCCTTTGGCCAAAGGGTCACCTTCGGCTCCGGCTAGGGCCGGGGTCTTGCTTCCCTTGTTCTGCAAGGATGGCTCATATCACTGCCTCTTTACGAGGCGGACCGACAGGGTAAGACATCACAAAGGGGAGATCTCTTTCCCCGGAGGGATTTACGATACCTCTGATGAAGATCTATCGGCCACCGCCCTGAGAGAGGCTCTCGAGGAGATCGGTCTCAAGCCGCAGGACGTGGATCTTTTGGGGGCGTTGGATGAGGTGATAACCATGACCGGCTTCGTCGTCTCGCCCTTTGTGGGCCTCATGCCTTACCCCTATTCCTTTATACTTTCTCCGGAGGAGATCGAAGAGATCATTATCCTTCCCCTGGCTGGTTTTCTCGAAGAGGGGGTTTTAAGTGAAGAGGACTGGACCTACCAAGAGAAGACTGCGAAGGTTTACACCTATCACTGCGGCAGGCATGTTATCTGGGGGGCAACGGCTAAGATCTTGCGGCAGTTCCTCGAGCTCATCCCTGTGGGAGGGATCAGATGATAACCGTCCGTTTGATGTATTTGATGATTTCCTTGGGTTCGTCGATGACCTGAATGATCTCCAGGTCCTCCGGCGAGATGTGCTGTACCTTCAAGAGGGTGCCTTTAAGCCAATCCAATAACCCCTGCCAGTATGCTTTCTCCACCAGGATCACGGGGAGAGGTTTGATCTTTTTGGTCTGGATAAGCGTGATCGCCTCAAATAATTCATCCAGGGTCCCGAACCCGCCGGGAAAGATGATATAGGCCATGGCGTATTTGATGAACATCACCTTACGGACGAAGAAGTAACGGAAGCTCGAGCGGATATTCGCATACGCATTGGGAGGTTGCTCGGTAGGGAGGTCTATGTTCAACCCTATGGACTTTCCCTTTCCCTCCAGGGCCCCTTTGTTGGCGGCCTCCATGATTCCAGGGCCGCCGCCGGTGATGACGGTAAAACCATTTTCCGCCAAAAGCCTTGCCAGCTGCAGCGCCTTTTCATAGAGGGGATTATTGGGGCTCACGCGCGTTGAGCCGAAGATGCTCACCGCAGGGTGAACATCCGCCAGGGTCTCGAAGCCTTCTACGAACTCGGAGAGGATCCGAAAGAGCCTCCAGGAGTCTCTCATGGTGATTTCATCGATAAGGTATTGTTTTTCTGCCATGGAAGTTCCTTCTATATAATTATCGCAAAATTCATCTTGAAAACGCGATGACCCGCCTATATTATGGTAAAGGGTTATTGAAGTCAACGATATTACAAAAGAACACCATGCGGATGAAGTATGATGCGATCGTTATCGGCGGGGGGATCGGGGGGTTAACAGCTGCGGCCCTGTTGGCTCGGCGTGGGCTACGGCGGGTCTTGCTTCTTGAGCGTGGAGATAGAACGGGAGGGTATGTAACCTCTTTTAAGAGGGATGGCTTCACCTTTGATGCCACCGGCGCCTTCCTGGGCGGTTGCGAGGAGGGCGGGGAATTTCGCAAGATCTTGGTCCAGACAGGCGCGCTGCAATATCTTCATTTCCTCAGGATTGAAATAGCCAGGAACATCTACCCCGATTTCTGCTTGGATCTCCGCCTCAGAGGGGGGTTTGAGGAATATATAAGGGGGGTCAGGGAACTCTTCCCGGAAGAGCACAGGGGTCTCAGAGATTACTTCGCGTTAATACGAAAGATCGGGGCGGAGATAAGCCGCTTTGAAGAGATCACCTGGCGGCAGCTGATCTTTTTTCCTTTTTATTTTCGCAACCTGATCAGGTATGAGCGGGCTTCTTTGGGGGAGATCTTGGATCGGTACTTTCATAGTGACGGGATCAAGCGGGTCCTCTCCACCCTCCCCGCCCATCTCCCTCCCTCTCGTCTCTCCCTTCTCTTTACCGCGACCCTCATCAGCAAGGTCCTGGCGCAGGGGGTGTGGTATCCGCAGGGAGGTATGGGGGCCATCTCTCAGGCATTAGAGGCCGCCTTTGCGGAGGCAGGGGGCGAGGTTCGCCTCAAGACGGCTGCCGAGCGGATTGCAATAGAGGGTGACAGCGTGAAGGGGGTCATCACCGCGGAAGGGGATTTCCTTCCGGCCCGGCGGGTGGTGGCCGCCATCAACATCCGCCAAGCACTCGCTGATTTGCTTCCGGAAGAGCAGAGAAAGCGGTTTTCCAGGGTGGTCGAGGGGTTAGAGTATTCCCTCTCCTCTTTTTTGGTCTATCTGGGGGTGCGGATGGACCTGGATAAACGGGATCTCCCCTACTTCACCTACGTGAGCACCGGGGATGCGCAGGGGGAATATGAACAATTGATGCGGGGCGAGATGCCCGACGATCCCACGGTGATCATCACCATACCCACCCTGCTCGATCCCTCCCTTGCCCCGCCCGGTCATCACATCGTGCGCATCATGGCCCCGGCCTCATACGGGTTTTGCAATGGGTGGGGGTCGCATGATCAATCCTCTTATCTCAGAATAAAGGAGGAAGCGGCGCAACGTCTCATCCGCATGGTGGAGAAGAAGCACATCCCGGGCCTCTCCAGCCATTGCACATGCATCGAAGCCGCCACCCCCCTGACCTTAGAGCGATATACAGCCAATGAAAAGGGCGCGAGCTATGGCCTGGCCCCGACGCCCAATCAAATCGGCAGGGGGAGGCCGGCGAACAGGACCTCTCTTCAGGGGCTCTATCTGGCAGGTCACTACACCCGTCCTGCACATGGGATCGTGGGGGCAGCCATATCCGGTCGGTTTGTCGCCGACATGATCAGCAGGGAGTACCGGAGATAACAGTGATGGACTGCCTCTTTGTCCATGTGCCCAAGTTCAAGAACTACTACCGCCCTATCGGCGAGTACACATTTGTCAATTACATGCCTATGGGGGTTTTGGCCCTGGCTGATCTCCTCGCCCGCGAGGGATATGGGACCGAGGTCCTCCACCTCGGGGTGGAGTGGATCGAGGATAAGGGGTTTTCCCTCATCGATTATATCGCCCAAAAAAAGCCACGGATCGTGGCCCTTCCCCTCCATTGGCACCCCCAATCCTATGAGGTCTTGGAACAGGCCAGGATAATCAAGGAGGCCTTCCCGGAGATCTTTATCATCCTCGGGGGGCTAACCGCCAGCTTCTACCACCGGGAGATCATGGAGCGATTCCCCTGGGTGGACGCCGTCATCAGAGGGGAGGGTGAGGTTCCCCTCCTCCAGTTGGCCGAGGCCATCATCAGAGGGGGCCCCCTTGACCAGATACCCAACCTGACGTGGAGACGGGGTGATAAGGTCAGCGAGAACCCCCTGGCGTATTGCGCTTCTCAGGAAATCCTGGATGGGCTTTGCTTCACCAATTTTGCCCTTTTAAAAAATCACCGGACCTACATAGACTGGGTCCTCATGCCTTTCTTTGTGACGGGGTTTTCCAAAGAGAGGAATCGCCTCTTTTTCTCCCTCAAGACCCGCATGTTCGACCTGATGGTGGGCAGGGGGTGCCCGGTCAATTGCACCTGGTGCGGCGGAGGAAAGGATGCGCAGAGGATCATTGCCGGACGCCGGCAGGTGATCTTCAGGGATAGCGAGCGGGTGCTGGATTCCATCAGGGAGGCCCTGCGCTGGGGGTATGAGACCATGCACGTCTGTTTTGATCCCTATCCCCATCGCCCGGACTACTATCTCAAGTTATTCTCCAGGATCAGGGAGGAAAAACTCAAAGTGGAGTTCTTTTTTGAATCCTTCGGACTGCCGACAAGGGCGTTCATCGATGGGTTTGCCCGGACCTTCGGTCCCCGCTCCCTTGTCGCCATCTCGCCGGAGAGCGGTGTGGAAGAGGTGCGCCGGCGCAACAAGGGATATTCCTACACGAACCGGGAATTATGGGAGTGTCTGGCGTACACGAGGGAGAAGGGGGTAAAGGTGGATCTCTTTTTCGGCCTTGGTCTCCCGTATGAAAGGGAGAAGGACCTTGCCGAGACCGCACGGATGATCGCCCGTATCAAGAAGCAATTCCCCAATGTCCAGGGGATCAGGACCTTTACCATCGAGATGGAGCCGGGGGCGCCCTGGCAACGGCAACCCAAAAAGTTTGGGATAGAGACAACGCTCAAGACGTTTTCCGATCTTTACTCCTATCATAAAGAGGAAGAAGAGGGGTTTAGCGCGTTCGGCTATCATATCCCCGGATATTTCCCTGATCTGGGTGAGGGTGCCGGAGGGGAATTCCAGCGGAGGTTGCAGGAGATAAAGTGCCGCCGCTTTTGTTTCATCCACCCCGATGCCCGCAAGAGCAGTTCCCCCTTCTGGGGGAGGATGTTGTGCCGCGCCTCGGTCCTGATGGCGAAGGTAGCGCGAGGGAAGAGGGCTTAAGAAATTCCCGTTCCTTGCCCTACGACTTTAAGAAAAGGACTGCGATGGGGTTTTTATTTTGACATATTATTGAAAACCAGGTATTATTTATTCATACTAAGAGGGGATGGAGTTCCCCTGACAATTGCCCAGGCCGGGCTGATGACTCCTACCGCGCAGGTTCTGCAGCGGTGGCGTCGTTACCATGCGATGAAGAACCCGCGCGAGAGCGGGTTTTTTTATGCCTGCGAGACGGCCTGAGAGGTTTTGTGAAAGGAGGACTCCATTATGGAACAGATATTCATTATTGCTTCCCTTTGGCTTGGATTGGCCGTACTCTCCGCCGTCCTCGCCTATCATCTGCGCATATCCATCGCCCTGGTGGAAATCTGCGTAGGTGTGGTCACGGCCGCCGTGGCGGCTTCCTTCGGTAAACTGGACGCTTTGGGTTCAAATCTGGAATGGCTGCGTTTCTTGGCATCATCCGGAGCAGTCTTGCTGACTTTTTTGGCCGGTGCCGAACTTGAACCTGAGGTGCTACGAACGAAGTTGAAGGAAGTGTCTGCCGTTGGCCTCATCGGTTTCTTCGCGCCCTTTCTGGGATGTGCTGCCATCGCGCACTACCTTTTGGGCTGGGAACTCCGGGCGAGCCTGCTCTGCGGCGTGGCGCTTTCTACCACCTCCATGGCGGTGGTCTACGCGGTCATGCTGGAAACCGGCTTCAACAGGACCGAATTCGGCAAGGGCATCCTCGGCGCCTGTTTCATCAATGATCTCGGCACGGTCATCGCCCTCGGCCTGCTGTTTGCGCCATTCACGTACCGATCCCTCATCTTCATTTGCGCAACTGTTATTGTACTGGCGCTTTTGCCGTATATCACACGCCGGCTGACCCGTATCTATGCCTATCGGACTGCCGCGATCAGGGCTAAGTGGGTGATCCTTGTCCTTTTCGGCTTGGGCGCTCTGGCGCTTTGGTCGGGCAGCGAGGCGGTGCTTCCCGCATACCTCGTCGGCATGGTGCTCGCCGAATTCTCCAACGGAGACACCTTCTGGATTCGCAGGCTGCGGACGTTGACTGTGGGATTCCTCACCCCGTTCTATTTCATTCGCGCGGGGACGTTCGTTTCCCTGCCCGCACTTGTTTCGGCCCCGCTTATCTTCTTGTTTTTGATAGGGGGCAAGGTGGTATCAAAGATCTTCGGCCTGTATCCCATTATCGGCTTGTTTCGACGCGAGCACAACGAGCGATGGTATTACACCTTGATGATGTCCACAGGACTGACCTTTGGTACGATTTCTGCCTTGTATGGCTTGTCGCACGGCATCGTGACGCTGGGGCAGTATTCCTTTTTGGTGGCCGTGGTCATCGCGAGCGCCGTCGTTCCCACGCTCATCGCCGGGCTTGCCTTTCTGCCCCGGCATCTGTTGCCTGAACCGGATAAACAGGCAGGGGCCGCGGCGCTCGAAAATGATGTGAGTGAAGAGGGATGACGATCAGAATAGTTAACCGGCGCCCAGTTTTTCGAGGTTGTCCCGTAGCTCTTGGATAGTATGAGAAATCCCCTTGCTTCTGCCTGCGGATCGTGAGAGAAGTTTATCTACGGTAGAAAGCTCGTCCCGCACATATTTTAGCGCCTGGTCCCGTATTTTTTCGATCGACTTATTGATCCTCACCTCCCATTGATAGGCAAGGCGCGAAAGGTGTATCTCGACGATTGACGGCACCTGTCTCAGAAAATGCCTCTGAAAAACGCCCCTGAAGATGAACATGGGTATAAGGAACCACAGAAGGTCGAAGTGAAAGTCAAAGACCTTGGTAAAGGCAACGTCAGGCTGGGTCGGCTCGGGAACCTCCAGGTCCCAATCCGGCGGGGAAAGTTTGACCCCAAGGATGCTCTCGATGTTTTTGTCGAGAAGATTCCTGAAAAGGTTGAGGGAACGGGAGATTGACACATACGTACTGTTGAGGGTATCGAAAAAATGGCGGTGCTCTTTTTTAGAAAGATCGTTTAACTCCTTTTGGAGGTTCTCTTCAAGCCATTCCTCATATCGTCTTGTCAATTGCCAAAGGTTGCCTTTCCATGTCGGCATCTCTTTCTTAAGCAGGGTCATCATTTTTTTAGTGAATTTTCCTCTCTTGGTTTCCAGGTGAGATGCAATCAGCGTCCTGGTCTTCTGCATGTTTTCCCGGGCGACGAGGAACAGCTCTGACTCGATGATGTCATAGTTCAGCTTTTCCGTCAGGATAATTTTTTTAAGATCCTCGCGCTCGGCATCGGTCTTGAGGGAGGACGTCAGGGCAAGCTCAAGGTATCCGAGGCAGCTTTTGACAAGGGATCTGATCTTATGCCGCAAAATGTTCGTGAATTCCGCATCACGATTCAGGGAAAGGTCGAGCAAAAGATCATCGATCGGCCCCCTCAATAAATCGGTCTGCAACTTCGTCGAATAAGGGTAGAGAGGGATCTCACTGTTGATTTCCCGCTTCAGCGTGTTTTGGGAAAACCGGATCACCTCTTGCTGCTGCTCGGACGAAAGAAGGTCAACCTTGGTGAGGAGCAGGATGATTTTTGGAGTATGCCTTGAAAGGTCTTTAATAAGGTTAAGATCGTTTTCGGAGATTGGCCGTTCGGCGCTGATTGTCACGATTGCGGCCCCCACCTCAGGCAGCCACTCCTGGGATGTCTCGGTGTTGTACTTGAATGCGCTTCCCAAACCAGGTGTGTCAACGAGGCGCAGCCCCGGATATTGTTCAAAGGCAGGATGTCCCACATCGACCACCTCCACTTTTTTTTCGTTCCCCGGGTTTTTCTCCTCCGAGATAAACTGCTCGGCATCGTTGATGTGGGCCTCAACTTTATTCCCGTCCAAATAAGTCACGACGGCCCTGGGTTCTTTTTCGTAATGCACGCGAGTAATGACCGTGGTCACCGGGATAGCCCCGATTGGCAAGACCTTTTCTCCAATAAGACTATTGATGAACGAGCTCTTCCCTGACTTGAACTGTCCCAAAATAGCGACATCAATGACTTTGCTTTTTCCCGGCAGATTCTCGGAAACCTCTACTTTGCTTTTTCCCAGCAGGTTCTCGGCAACCTCTATTTGACGGTTGAGGGAGACAATGTCGAAACGACGCGAGATCTCACTGACCTTGTGAAGGATTAATGAAGCTGCTGATTGAATGGGGTAGGATTGCGTAGCCTTCTGTTGCATGATGCCCCTTCCCAGCACCCCTGCAAGGGGCATCCATCCTTCGTGGTCGCTGCCCTGCAAGAGGTGAAATCAAGATAGGAGTCATCAGCCCTCTTGAGGGCGGTTATGGCGAACCCCATCGCCGGTAATAATGTACATATTTATACGTTTGATGTCAACAAGGCGCTAAACTTCATTTTTTAATGATCCGGCTCGGCCTGAGCGCAGGTCCTTTGGTCGGGAAGAGAGGCGGTGCTTCCTTCCAACATCGTGGGCATGCTTTTTATGAATTTTCAATGGAACCGCGGATTGGATTTGACGAGCTCGGACCTTGCCTTTGATCCCCGACAGGGATACAATAATAATAGATCGAGTCCATCAGCGATCTAACTGACGTAGGAGGAGGTCGATCATGTGCGAGTCGACGGCATATCTGCTCAAGGATGGCAAAGAAGAAGAGATCATGGCGGAGGTCGCCACCATCATTCCTGCGGGCACAAAGCTGCGTTTGATCAGCCTTTTTGGAGAGGAAAAGGAGGTAAAGGCCACTATCCAGGAGATCAACCTCGTAGGGCATAAGATCCTCCTGAAGCCTCAATAGGATGGTCACCGCCAGATCAAAAAGGTGATATTCATAAATCAGGAGAGCCTTTAGTTTATAAGGGCTACCATGTTTTCTTCCATTCGGTCGAAACTCATCGGCGGTTTTCTTGGCGTGTCCTTTTTGGTGGGCGCTGTGTCTCTGATAGTCGGCGGCCGCCTCTTGTATAAGGCAGTGCTCAACGAGGCAACGAACCGCATCCGCTTGGACCTGAACACCGCCCGAGAGATTTACCATAATCGAATTAAGAGGGTAGAAGTCGTCCTCGACACTACGTCGTTGGGATCGGGATTTCGCGCCGATCTTAAGATGCAAGACACTTCCGCGCTTGTCCATCGGCTCAGGCAGTTAGCCCGCTACGCCGAGCTGGATTTCGCCGGTATCGTTACGAAGGACGGCACAACGCTCTGCCGCATTGGACCGCATTCTATACCTACAAAAAAAACTCAGGTCCTTAATCCCATAGCAAATCGAGCTCTGCGACGGCGGGTACCCATTTCGGGAACCGTGGTTTTGAGTAGAAAGTTTCTTTTGGCTGAGGACCCCAGACTAGCTGAGCAAGCCATGATTCGGGTGCTCCCCACTCCGAGGGCTGCGCCGAGAGCCGAAGAAGAGGAAACTTCAGGGATGGCGCTTGCAGCCGCTGTTCCGGTTATTGAAGGTACGCAGTTGATGGGCATTCTCTACGGGGGGATTCTTCTCAATCGAAATTTTTCGATCGTTGACCAGGTGCGCGATACGGTTTTTCAACAAGAGATTTACAAGGGGCGCAACATCGGGACAGCTACTATCTTTTTTAAGGATATCCGTATCTCCACTAATGTCCTCGCTTCCGGCAAAGAGCGAGCCATTGGGACGCGGATCTCGGAAGAGGTCGGAGAACAGGTACTACGAGCGGGGGAAAAATGGACGGGCCGTGCCTTCGTAGTGAGTGACTGGTATATTACTGCCTATGAGCCCATCGAGGACATTTTTGGCGAAAGAGTGGGCATGCTCTACGTGGGCGTGTTAGAGGCAAAATATGCTGATATCCGAAGGAAGGCCCTTTCTTTTTTTATCCTCTTGACTATAGCCGGCCTAGCTTTGGCAATCGGGCTGGGATACTTTTTGGCAAGCGTTATCTTGCGGCCGGTGCATCGGTTGATAAAGGTAAGTAATGAAGTCTCACACGGCAACTTCTCGCCGAATGTAGGACCTATTTCAACGAGTGAGATAGGGGTGCTCCAGAGAACTTTCGCGGACATGCTTGCCTCGCTCCAGGATCGCGATAGACGCATCAAGGCTGAGAGCGAGATAAAACTGGTGCGGTCTGAAAAACAGGCCAGCATCGGTAGGTTGGCGGCTGGTGTGGCCCATGAGATAAACAACCCCCTGACAGGAGTATTGACATTTACGCACATGCTGTTGCGGCGTAAAGACATTGAGAAGGATATTCGCTCTGATCTTGAGACGATTGCCCAACAGACGGAGCGGGTGCGCAAGATAGTAAAGAACCTGTTGGATTTTTCGCGTCAGACAGAGCTTAACGTTGAGCCTACAGACGTAAATCGCCTTGTCCAGTCCGTCGCCTTAATGATGAAAAACCAGGCACTCGTAAAAGGGGTGAACTTACAATGCAGACTCGGCGAGGGAATTCCGTTACTTACCCTTGACGCCAATCAAATGCAGGGCGTTTTACTCAATTTGCTTCTTAATGCTCTTGACGCCACCGAGAAGGACGATACTATCATGGTAGCTACTAGCATCGGTATTTCCACCAACGCCGCAGATCTGAGGGGCGTGGAGATTACAGTCAAGGACACCGGCGGCGGCATATCGCCCGAACATCTGGAGAAATTGTTCGATCCCTTCTTTACTACGAAGGACGTAGGCCAGGGCACGGGTCTTGGACTGGCTGTTTCCTATGGCATCGCCCAACGCCATGGGGGGACTATTCGAGTTCAGACTGAGGTTGGCAAGGGGAGTACTTTTACTGTCTGGCTGCCGATAGAGGGAGACAGTGGCGAACGTAAAGACACTGATTGTTGATGACGATCCAATTGTGCTTGATAGCTGCAAGCGAGTGCTCGAGGCTGAGGGCTTTGAGGTCTGCCTTGTACCGAGCGCAGATCAGGCATTAGAGGTAATGAAGAATAACACATTTGATATTTTGCTTATAGATGTGAAGATGCCGGAACAAGATGGTATGTATCTCATGCGTGCGGTTAAAAAACAATGGCCGGAGATACCTATCGTGGTTATGAGCGGGTATCCTACGCCGGAAACGATCGCTGAGGGATTGTAATTGGGAGCAGAGAAGTTTATAGCCAAACCCTTCACGCTCGAGGAACTCATGGAAACTGTCCGGAAGGTCATGAGACGGAAAGAGTATAGATAGGACAGATCAAGATGGCGGTAGGAATGTGGCTCACAGATGATGTCTGCTGCGTCGATATCTGACGCCTATGAGATGAAGCTGGGTTAATGGCTTGATGCTGTGAGCATAGGCAATTCTAAATAATTTGATACTGAGAGGGTGCCAGTATGGCCGAGACAATGCTTATCATCGATGATGAAGACATAGTCCTCGAATCGTGCCGCAGGATATTTTCCGCCGAGGGCTTTCAAGTGTCGTGTACCACGAGCCCCCCCGAAGGGCTCAGGCTTATTGCAGATTCGTCCTTTGACGTGATTCTGTGCGACTGGAAGATGCCGGGGTTTGATGGGATGGACATTATGGAGGAACTTGAGCGCCGTTCGCCCGACTCAACGGTGGTGATGATCAGCGGTTACCCAACCGTTGGCCGGGCGGCCGAGGCCCTGAAACGGGGAGCGATGGATTATGTAGCCAAACCGTTCACTCCCGAGGAGATTGTTGAGGCCGTCAGGAAGGCGATGAGGCGCAAGGCGATTAAAGAGAAATAGGCCACCGGGCGATTTGAACAGATCATGAAGAACCGGTAGTTTCCTCTGCCGAGTATGGAGGATAAGACGCCGGAGACGATCGCAAAGACGGTTGCCTCAACGGTGAGCGTCGGAAAGGCAACTTCACCATGGATGTCTGGATGGCCCGTGCTGCCGGTAACCATCGGCAACATCATCGGCGGCGCGGTATTTGTGGGAATGAGCTATTGGGACGCCTACCTCAGGCCGGGAAAGCCGCGCAGATGAGGGCTGAGAACGGGTTTATTGTCTTGCACGGGTGGTGGAGAGGGCTCTCGCCTTCAGGAGAAACCTTGGTTTGATGTTTGCGCTCGTAAAGGGGTTCAAGTCCCGCCCTGGGTGGTATTGCTCTGCAAGTCATCCCCTTTACAGGATAGTTGGTGATTTTTCCTGCTCTCATTCCCTACCATTTGTTCCCAAACTAGTTCTATATTGTCAATTTATTTGATATCTTAGTGTAGCCGTTTACAAATAAGGTATTGACAAATACGATTAATGTGATATCTTTCACAATAATTGTAAGCTATTGCTTAAATTACTGTTTATAGTAAAAACGATAGTAACTTAAAAAAGGAGGTTTTTCCCAATGGCGGGTGAAAAAAGTAAGGGTATGACAACCATGTTGGATGAGAAACGGGTTTTCCCTCCATCCAAAGAGATTGTCAAGCGGGCGTATATCAAGAGTATGGATGAGTATAAGAAGATGTACAAACGTTCCCTTGACGATCCGGAAGGGTTTTGGGGCGAACAGGCCCAAGAGTTCATCGAGTGGTACAAGAAGTGGGACAAGGTATGGGAGTGGAGTTTCACGAAGCTCGATATCAAGTGGTTTCTCGGGGGTAAGCTCAATATCAGCTATAACTGCCTTGACCGGCATCTCAAGACGCGCGGCGACAAGGTTGCCCTTATCTTCCAGGGCGAACCCTACGATGACTACAAGACGTATACCTATAAACAGCTCCATGCAGAGGTCTGCAAGTTCGCCAATGTCCTCAAGAAGCACGGGGTTAAGAAGGGCGACCGGGTCTCCATCTATCTCCCCATGATTGGAGAACTCCCCATTGCCATGCTGGCCTGCGCCCGGATCGGCGCCATCCACAGCGTGGTCTTCGGCGGATTCAGCGCCGAGGCCTTAAGAGACCGGACGCAGGATTGTGAGGCGGCCGTTCTTATTACCTGTGACGGATACTGGCGCAGTAGCAAGACCGTCAACAGCAAGGCCGGCGCCGACAAGGCCATGGAAGAGTGCCCCCTGGTGAAGACGGCGATAATCGTCAAGAGGATGGGGATCGACGTTCCCATGAAGCAAGGCAGGGATATCTGGTGGCACGAGGAGATGGCTAAGGGTGATATTAAGCCCGTTTGCGAGCCGGAAGTCATGGATGCTGAAGACCCCCTGTTTATTCTCTACACCAGCGGGAGCACGGGCAAACCCAAGGGGGTGCTGCACACGACGGCAGGTTATTTCCTGTACACCATGATAACCCTTAAGTATTGCTTTGACATACATGAAGAGGACATTTGGTACTGCACCGCCGATATCGGATGGGTTACAGGGCACAGCTACATCGTCTATGGGCCGCTTGGTATTGGCGCCACCAGCTTGATGTATGAGAGCGTTCCGACCTACCCTGAGCCTGACAGGTTCTGGCAGATCGTCGAGCAGTGGAAGGTCACCCAGTTCTACACGGCCCCCACGGCGATACGGGCCCTGATGAGAGAAGGTGAAAAATGGACCACGACAAGAAATATGTCGAGCCTCAGGATCCTCGGCTCGGTGGGTGAGCCCATTAACCCCGAGGCCTGGATTTGGTATTACAAGAATGTCGGGAAGGAAAAGTGCCCGATCATGGATACCTGGTGGCAGACCGAGACCGGTGGGTTTCTCATCACCCCGCTGCCCGTGACGCCGCTCAAACCCGGATCAGCCACCTTCCCCTTCTTCGGCTTGGAGCCGAAGATCTTTAGAGAGGATGGCTCCGAGTGTGAAGCCGATGAGGGCGGGTCCTTGTGCATTGCGAGGCCGTGGCCGGGGATGCTGCGCGGTTTTTGGAACGATCCCGGCAACCAGCGCTTCAGGGACACCTACTTCTCTATGTTCAAAAATCACTACTTCACCGGTGACGGGTGCCGGAGGGATGTCGACGGCTATTACTGGCTTTTGGGCCGGATCGACGACGTCATCAATGTCTCGGGTCACCGGATTGGTACCGCTGAAGTCGAGAGCGCCCTGGTCTCCCATACGAAGGTTGCTGAGGCAGCCGTTATCGGGTATCCGCATGAGATCAAGGGTCAGGGACTCTACGCATTTGTGACGCTGAAAACAGGTGTTGAAAAGACCGATGGGCTCATCAAGGAGCTTCGCGATCATGTCCGGACCGTCATCGGTCCCATAGCCACGCCGGATAAGCTTCAGTTTGCCGACGGGCTGCCCAAGACCCGCAGCGGAAAGATCATGCGGCGGATCCTGCGCAAGATCGCTGAGGGCGCCATCGATCAGCTGGGCGATACCTCTACCCTGGCCGACCCCTCGGTGGTCGATGCCCTGGTCAAGGGGAGACAGTAGAGGTACCGAGAGGTTTAGAACAGTTTTCTTCCCCTCTGGCCAAAGGGCCACCTCCGGCTTACTATGAGGTCGGGGATGGAGAGATTGGTGCTACACTCCATATTTTGCTCCATCCCCGGCTTCGTAGAACAACGACGAGAAAGGAGGTGTTCCGTTATCTACTACCGGAACAACGGCGCGTGCCTCATAAGGTCTCCTGTAGCGTGCGTTGATCTATTAGCGGCGCCGACGTCATGACGGTGGTAAGGTCCGGGGATCCCTGAGATGGCGGCAGTGCTCAAACTATGGGGCATGTATACCGCGGCTATGCTCGGTGTTACGTTGAGACAAAATAGAACGCCTCACCTCGTAGTGTCTTCACTCACCGTACTATTTTTCCTCCTCATTATCGAACATGCCATGGCATATGGCGGAAAGACTGTCCGGCGGTACGAGGGACTCAGCCGTGGACACTTTACCGTAGAGGCGGCTTTTCCTCGCGTGCTTAACGAAGAAGAGGGTAGTGCGTGCCCCAAGGGGACTGCTTAAAAAAGCTTATAGTAGTGGCGCGGGGTCGTTTTGCTTTTGTATCCGAGAATAAATTAACGGAGCATTGATCTACGCGAAAGACAAAAACAGAGCGGAGGGATAAGCAATGGCAGAGGCAATGGCTACATTAATACTGGTTATCGTGGGGGCCGTGTTAATCATTGTAGTCTTGGCTTATGGTATCTACATCACCTTTTACCCTTTGAGCAAGACCTTTAAAGGCGGTATTGATGCCATGAAGGAGCATGCCGAGGGAGAGGAGAAGAAAAAGCTTGCAGACAAACAATATGCCCGAACCCCCTCCGAGCAAGCGCGGCCGGCCCGTAAAGAGGGATATAAGGGAGCGCAGAAAAGAGGGCGTAAACCCGACAAATAAGGAGGTTTAACCATGGGAGCTTTTTCGTATGTCGATATCTTCCTTACAAAAGGGATTGAATATTTGCTTGTTATTGATTTTCTTCTCATATTCATTCTCTTCTGGAAGGCATTGACCACCCCTGTAGAAAAGTTAGAAAAATTGCCGCAGCGACCTGGTAAACGTAAAAAGGGCGCCGCCTAACTTGCGGCAGGGGTTTTTTGGCGGCCATGAAGAATTATACGCGATCATGCAGTTTGTTCCGAGATGTCGGTGCCAAGGGCAGAAGCATGCTTGTTGAGGGCAAGGGCGAACTCATAAACACAACGATGATTAGAGAGGATTGCCGATGGACAGAAGAAGGTTTTTGAAATCATTAGGGGCAGGTATGTTAGGAGTGGCTGGAACTGCTCTCACAGCAGGCAGGCCCCATGCCGCAGAGATTATTAGCGAAAGTGGCGAAGAATTTAAAGGAGTTCTTGTCGATACGACCCGCTGCATTGGTTGCCGGAGCTGTGAGGAGGCGTGTGCGGCAGCACATGATCTGCCGGTCCCTGATATCGGTGATGAGTCGGTATTTAAACAGAAGCGGGATACCTCGACGACCCAATTGACAGTCGTCAATCGCTATCAAACCGAGAAAGGAGAGATTTTCGTCAAGAAACAATGTATGCACTGCGGTCAACCGGGCTGCGTTGCGGCATGCCTCGTGAAGGCAATGAAAAAACATGAAGACGGAGCCGTCACGTGGGATACAAATTGTATGGGCTGCAGGTACTGCATGGTATCATGCCCCTTTGACATCCCGAAGTTTGAATATAATAGCTGGAATCCCAGGATACAAAAATGCAACCTCTGCTGGGAAGAACGGCTTACCAAGGGAGGGATCCCTGCCTGCGTTGAGGCCTGTCCGACGGAGACGTTGCTTTTTGGGACCAAGAGGGAGCTTGTTGCAGAGGCAAGAAGACGGATATATCGGGAACCAAAAAAATACGTCGACTATATTTATGGAGAGAATGAGGTGGGTGGGACATCATGGATCTATCTTTCCGCGATACCCTTTGGGCAAATCGGTTTTAAGACGGATGTCGGGACCACCGCCTATCCCGAGTATAGCACGGGCTTCCTCTATTCTGTTCCCATCGTGCTGATCCTCTGGCCTGCATTCCTCATGGGATTGAGCTATCTCACAAGACGGGAAGAGGAGAAAGAAAAAAGGGAGAAAAAGAGATGAGCACAAATGCCGCACCACGCGAAATAAAGAGCTTGAGAGACGTTGTACCCTTCATCCTCAGTGAGTTGAAGCCGAGGGGGAAGATCCTTACACCCTTCAATATCATATCCGTACCGGTGATCATTCTCGGCGTCATTCTAATTGCCTACCGCATGGTAAAAGGCTTAGCGTCAATTACCAACCTCTCTCAGGAGTTTCCGTGGGGTATGTGGATCGGATTCGATGTCATGACAGGTGTTGCCTTTGCAGGAGGCGCCTATGTCCTTACCTTTGTCGTATACATACTCCGCGTTGAAAAATATCATCCCATCATACGGGCAACCGTCCTCAACGGCTTTCTCGCCTATGTCTTTTACGCCGGTGCGCTGGTGATTGACCTCGGTCGCCCCTGGCACATCATTAACCCGGTCATCGGAAACAAATTCGGGCTGAGCTCCGTGCTGTTCCTTGTTGCCTGGCACTTTCTGCTCTATATGACGGCAGAATTTATCGAGATCTCCCCTGCCTTTGCGGAATGGCTGGGGTTGAAGCGGGTCAGGAAGATACTCAGCTCCATGACCCTTGGGGCCGTGGTCTTTGGCATTACGCTTTCAACATTGCACCAATCGGGCCTCGGAGCGCTCTTTATGATGGCGAAGGGGAAGATCCATCCCCTCTGGTATACGCAGTTTATCCCGATACTCTTCTTTGTTTCCAGCATCTTTGCGGGGCTCTCCCTGGTCATCTTTGAAGGGACAATCAGTCATAAGGTCTTCAGTGATCAACTGGACGATGAGCACCGGGCCTCCCACAACGACATCCTCATAGGGCTTGCCAAGGGATGCGCGGGCGCGATGTTTGCCTATTTCTTTTTAAAAATGCTTATATTCATGCACGGCCGTCACTGGGAATATCTCCACACGGGATGGGGTTTGTGGTATCTCGTGGAGATCATCGGCTTGGTGCTTATTCCCTGCTATCTCTTTCTCCGCGGCGCCATGTATAGAAACCTAACAATCGTCCGTGTTGCAGCTGCTCTGACCATAATCGGGATCATCATCAACAGGCTTAACTACTCAGTCATTGCGTATAAATGGTATATACCGTTACCGGCGCACTACGTGCCCAGCTGGATGGAGATCGTGACGACCCTTGCTATTGTTTTTGCGGAGATCTGGGTATTCCGGTGGATCGTAACCCGTATGCCGATCCTTCGAAAGCCGCCTCAATGGGCAACTGAAGAATGAGTGCGGGAGGATACACGGTGAGATCAGAAGCGGTATTCTATGGAGGCGGACAGCTGTACAACAAAAAGGTTATGATTTTATTGCGGAAAGGGGGGTGTATTATACGTAGTTCTTCTTCAGGATGTTTGATAAATTTAAGAAGCGGCATGTGGTGAAGCAGTCATATATGATCCATCCTGCATAGAAAGATGAGAAAAGGAGGAGAGCATAATGAAACTAAACATCGGGAAGAAACTGGGTTTGGCTTTCGGCGTGGTTGTGGTGATAATGATTTTAGCGGGGAGTTTTGCCCTTTTCCAGCTGAATAGGTCTGCTGCCGCCTTTCGGGACGTATCAGAGCATGAGATGACCGCAGCGCTGGCTGCCTTCGGCATCCGGGCCAATTTTGACGAGATGGTATGGGCGACGAAAAATATACTCTTGCGCGGCAAGGATCGGGAGATCTTCTACAAGGAGATTGAGAGATTCAACTATAAGAAGAACCGGCTGGAGACCATGTGGCAGCCCATGCTCGAGTCGATCCTCGCCGGACCGGATGTAACCGACGAACAGAAAAAGTTTTATGATAACTTCAAGAAGGAATATGCTGTCTTTCTCAAAGCCTGGGAACAGGCCCAGCCGGTCTACAAGGCTCAGGGCCGAGATGTTGCGGACGCGATCCTGAAGGGTAAGGGACGCATGGCCGGCGAGCACCTCATCGAGCTGGTCAGGTCGTTGCGTGCGAAGGCTTTAAAGGACATGGAGGAGGCAGCGGCCAGGACCAAGATGGCGGTCATCACCATGCTGGCTGCGTTTGTCGTGGCTGTGGTGATAGCTGCCATAGCAACCTTCTCCATCGCTCGGGAATTCACCATGGCTATCGAAGGGGCGACCAAGGTCGGCCGTGGCAAAAAGGGATAGCCACCAACGGTGAAAACTGGCGTCGGAACGGAGGTCTTGACAGGGTCCTCGAGCGCAGAGAGGCCAACTGTACGGTAAGCGTCGCCTGCCAGCAGAGGAGAAAATAGAAGTGTTTTGATAACCCCTTGCTCATGCGCGAACTCGATCGGGGAAGGGGCGGGCGATACGAACCGGTAATGACGGAGATTTATACCCTGCTTTCCTGCCGCAGGGGACAGAAGCGGAGATTCCAAGGGGATGAGGCATCCCCTTGGAATCCGGATTGTAGCTGCCCCGCAGGAGAAAACGAGCGGGGCGCGTTTTTCTGTGAACAGGAGACGGAGATGCCGACATATTGCCAAGTGTGTGGGAGGCCGATGGAAGAAGGGCGGGGCGATATCTGCGAGGTTTGTCAGGAGAACATTCGAGCGGAGGCAATGGGAAGACAAAGAAGGATCGCCAAGGACGCCCCCAAAGGGGCGGGAAAACTAGGCGTGCGCGCCGTGCGGGGAGCAGTAAAGGACGAAAAACCCCTCCCCACGCCTCACGATGAGGAGGGTGAGAAAAAACCCCATCATTTCAAGAGCATGGCGGAATATCTGGCATACTTGAAGGAGAAGGAGTAGGGGCTATCTAATCTTATATTCCAGATTGATTATGTTACCCTTGGTAAACCCCACGGCCTTGAAAAAGGACATCAAATCCCAGTCCTCCCATTTAACCAAGGCATAGATATTTTCTATCCCATCTTTTTTAAACTCTTCCATGATGGCTTGAAATAAGAAGGTGGCTATCCCCTTCTTTTGATAATCGGGATTTACTCCGATGGTGTCTATCCAGCCGATGGTATTGGGCACCCCAAACTCCCAGCCGCTGACCGTTCCTATAATGAATCCCTCTATCTTTCCATCGAGCTCGGCCACGAGGGATTTAGACGGTTCTTCTCCTCCCGTCTCCTCAAACTTCTGGTGCCAATACGTGGGCCGCTTCGTTCCCAATATCCTATGGTCTATCTCCACGATGGCATTAAGGTCGTCGAATTTAAGCTTCCTGACTTTTATTTTTTGCAAAAGATTTTCTGCCATCACCTTCGCTCCTCCATCACTGACATTGTGATAAAAATCGCATAATACGGATGACATGTCAACAACAGTTTTTTCACGCTGCCCTGCCATTGTCCAAGGGTCTTCGGTTCGGGATGCAGAAGGAAGCAGCCGGACAACGGTCCGCAAGAGTTAAGGGAAATAAGGTTAGAAAAGATTCGGTGAGAGGTGCTAAATTTGATCTTGACAAAGGCAAGCGCGGCGGATTATCCTTTTTAGGCCCCTTCGAAGGGGGATCTTTCTTTTCCTTTTTATGTTCAACACTTATCCCTCTATCATGATGGAAGATGAGTTTCAGGGCCCGCTGAAAACGTATCTCTTGGAGCACCGATAGCGTCAGGTCCAAGCTACCTGATCCGATGAAAAGGGGGGATATCCTTTACGGCAAAGGTCTCCCTGCACAGGTCTTACGGGAATACGGCGATCTCTGCCTCCAAGAGGGTAAGCCGAACGATGCAGTGGAATTTTTCTGCCAGGCGTGTTATAAACAAAGGCTTCGGAGCATATGCAGATGCGCCGTGGAGGAAGGGGATCTCTTCCTCTTCTTCCCTGCTGCTGAATCTTTGCTGGAGCAGGGATATCCCGAGGATGGGAAGAAGCCCGGCAAGAGGGCTCTGGAAAAGGGAGGGCATTCCGCGCAGAGGAGATCAGCGCGAGAGGGGATATCGATGAGACAGGGGCAAGGCTTGGCGAGACTATACATGATAAGGAGGCGTCAGAGGGATGTCGAAAGCAGATAAGACACGGAACGAAGAGTTGCGGAAGATGCTCATCGAACTCCGGGATGAGATCTTAGGTAAGATCGCCCAGGAAATGGGGACCAAATTGGATGGGGATCCGCGAATGTCCACACTCTCTACCATGGACATCGGGGATCTATCTCAGCTCGATTTCGATGAGAACATAGACTATACCCTTTTAAATATGCAGATAGAGCGACTTCGAGAGGTAGAGGAGGCCCTGGATCGGCTGGAGGAGGGGACCTATGGCATCTGTGAGGAATGCGGCGCGACCATCAATCTGGAACGCTTGAAGATTCTCCCCTTTACTACGCACTGCGTCCAGTGTCAGGAGCGACGGGAGCAGATGGGGCAGGGGAGCAAGCTCAAACAGGTGAGGAAAGAGGAAGAATTCGATTTATAAGGTGAATTTCCGGAATTGACCTTGACAAAGAACGGAAGCGTACTTATATTCTTTGTGTTTTTAGAACTTAAAAGGCATGTCTCCTTTGACAAGGAGATCATATAATAAGTTTAAATAATAAATAGGGAAAGGAGGAATGGTATACCATGAAGATCATACCTTTGCAGGACAGGGTCTTGGTTAAACGTCTTGAGGAAGAGGATAAGACAAAAGGGGGGATTATTATTCCTGATACTGCCAAGGAGAAGCCGATTGAAGGCAAGGTCATTGCCGCGGGCAAGGGGAGGGTAAAAGAGGATGGTACCGTCACGCCCTTAGAGGTCAAGGCGGGAGATAAGGTATTATTTAACAAGTACGCGGGTACGGAGATAAAGATAGATGGTGAAGAGCACCTCATGATGCGTGAGGATGACATCTTAGGAATCATCAAAGATTAAATTCGAGCAAAGGAGGGAGTAGACGATGTCTGCCAAAGAGGTAAGGTTTGACCAGCAAGCGCGCGATGCTATCTTGCGCGGGGTCGATATCCTGGCTAACACCGTGAAGGTTACGCTAGGACCTAAAGGGAGAAACGTGATCCTGGACAAAAGTTGGGGTTCTCCTACGGTCACCAAAGATGGGGTTACCGTGGCTAAGGAAATCGAGCTGGAGGACAAGTTCGAGAACATGGGAGCCCAGATGGTCAAAGAGGTGGCCAGCAAGACCAGCGATGTGGCTGGTGATGGGACCACCACCGCCACCGTCCTTGCCCAGATTATCTATCGCAGCGGGGTAAAGGTGGTGGCGTCCGGCGCCGACCCCATGGAGGTCAAGAGGGGGATCGAGGCAGCGGTAAAAACGGTGGTGGATGAGCTGAAAAAGGTGAGCAAGCCCACCAAAGAGCAGAAAGAGATCGCCCAGGTAGGCACTATTTCGGCCAACAATGATGGCACCATTGGTGAGATCATCGCCGAGGCGATGAACAAGGTGGGCAAAGAGGGGGTGATCACCGTCGAGGAGGCCAAGGTGATGGAGACCACCCTTGAGGTAGTGGAGGGTATGCAGTTTGATCGCGGCTACCTCTCACCCTACTTTGTCACCAACCCGGAGAAGATGGAGGCCGATCTCGAAGATTGCTACATCCTGATCCACGAAAAGAAGATCAGCAGCATGAAGGATCTCCTGCCCCTGCTGGAGCAGATTGCCAAGATAGGGAAACCGCTGGTAATCATCTCTGAGGACGTGGAGGGCGAGGCCCTTGCCACCCTCGTGGTGAACAAGCTCAGGGGTACCCTCAAGTGTGCCGCTGTCAAGGCCCCTGGTTTTGGTGATCGCCGCAAGGCCATGTTGGAGGATATTGCCATCCTCACCGGCGGCCGCATGATCTCTGAGGATCTTGGGATTAAGCTGGAGAACGTCGGTCTTGAAGATCTCGGGAGGGCCAAAAAGGTCCATATCGACAAGGATAATACCACCATCGTCGAAGGGGCCGGCACAAGGTCTGCTATCGAGGGCAGGGTCAAACAAATCAGGACCCAAGTCGAGGAGACCACCTCCGACTACGACCGTGAGAAGCTTCAAGAGCGGTTGGCCAAGTTGGTCGGCGGGGTGGCGGTTATCAATGTCGGCGCGGCCACCGAAACAGAGATGAAGGAGAAGAAGGCCCGGGTCGAGGACGCCCTGAATGCCACCAGGGCTGCTGTAGAGGAAGGGATCGTCCCGGGCGGCGGGGTAGCCTATCTGCGGACCATCCCGGCCCTCGAAAAGCTCAAACTCGATGGTGACCAGCAGATCGGGGTGAACATCGTGAAGCGGGCCCTGGAAGAGCCGGCACGGCAGATCGCCGAGAACGCCGGCAAAGAGGGTTCTGTCATAGTGGAGAGGCTGAAGGCGGAAAAGGGTGCTTTCGGCTTCGACGCTGCCAAGGAAGAGTTCACCGATATGAACAAGGCGGGGATCATCGATCCCACCAAGGTGGTCAGGTTCGCCCTGCAGAACGCCGCCAGCGTTGCCTCTCTATTGATCACCACCGAGGCGATGGTGGCTGAAAAGCCCAAGAAGGAACAACCGATGCCTCCGATGCCACCCGGTGGCGGCATGGGTGGTATGGATATGTACTAACATAGCACAGAGGAGCATGATGGCTGCTTCCCTTCTGGGGAAGCAGCCATTTTTTTGCCGGGACAAGAGGTTTCAAATCCCTCCATCCCCCCTTTACTAAACCGCCGAAGCCGAAGGAGGCCCCTTGGCCAGTGACCCTTCGGGGTCAGGGGGGTGAGGGGGGATTGTCTCCGTCATGGGCAGGAGTCACAGCTGACGAAGCGGCTATGAAAAATGCTTGACAGAAGGGGGAAAAGAGGTTAAATATCTTCTTTCTTAAGAAGTTGTTAAAAAGTGTTTTTTCGCAGGCTGTTCAAAAATGCTCAGATGCAAGTTGAGCTTTGCGAAATCCCGCGTTTCGCGGGATAGATGGGCGTTTTTTAACAGCCTTTTAGAAGAAAGAAGGAGGTGTTTATTGGCTATTCATAAGTCAGCTGGAAAAAGGATGAGGCAGAATGAAACCCGCCGCTTGAGGAACCGTCACGTCAAGACGAGCATCAAGACTATGGTCAAAAAGGTGCGAGAGGCGGCCCAGGAGAAGAATGAAGCTAAGGCAAAAGAAGTGCTGGCCCGCGTTATACCCCTTGTTGACAAGGCGGCGAGCCAAGGGGTCATCCACTGGAGAAACAGGTCGCGTAAGATCTCCAGGTTGACCAAACTGGTCAACGCCATGGGGGCAAAGAATTGAAGGGTGAAAAAGAACTGCTATTCCGGTAATCCTCTTCTGATAACCTTTGCGCAATTAAATTATATCTTACTAAAAAATTTAAGAAGATATGTTAAGCATACCCCGCAGCTTGCTGCGGGGTTTTTTGCATAAGATGGTTTTTTGGTTTGTTATGCGTGGTTCCTTGCGATTAACGACCAGAATTACCTGCGCGGTTAGCGATCGGCTGGATTTTGTTGTCAAGCGTGGGTGAGAAAGGGGGACGATAGTAGAAGTCATGTACTATAACCCGTCCGGTATGGTCGAGACGAATACCTTCCATTTCCAGTAAAGCCTTTTTCATTATGAATCCGCCCTGGTATCCCCCCAGCGTTCTATCTGAGCGTACGGCACGATGGCAAGGAATGATGATTGGGAATGGGTTCTTGGCTAAAGCCGTGCCGACAGCACGGGCTGCCGAAGGATGGCCGAGAAACGCAGCGATAAGGCGATAGGTGCCGACCTGTCCACGCGGTATGCCATACTCGGCAAGCAGCACATTCCGCTGAAAGTCGGAACAAATATCCATGCGGACGATTTCCAGGGGAAAATGAACATCTTCACCATGCAGGAAGGCCTCGATTAAGTCGCCAACTGTATAGATCTCCGGGCACGTGTCAGTCTTTGAGCTGCCGAATGAGGTATGGGATAAGTGATTGGCTCGGGTTTTCGGATTCAAGAGGGCAATCCGAAATATTTTTGGTTGGCCCTCGTGAATAGACCACAGGATTGCGATTGGACCGAACGGCGTCTGCCGTACATGGTGAGCCGCCTTTACCAGCTCATTTTTTTTCATATGCTTAACAGTAGTGAGAGATAAAAATTTTGCTTGGTATTACTCTTATAGCTCTTAAATTTTCTGTGTGTTAACTATATATTGTACTATCATGAAAGGGAAGAAATAATAGTGTTACCTGCAAATACCTTTACAACCCCCTTGAGGAGCCCTATAATAGCCGCAACATAATAATGGGAGAACAATGTATGAGGACATTTTTTGTTCTGCTGGCATTGGTGACTATCATCGGTGCGACAACATATGGGCAGGCGCAGGAGCAGGTCCCGCCATTCGCCATTACCCAATTTGATAAGGATCGGCTTATGAATAAGCTTGCCGCCCTTAAACCGTTTCAGCCGGAAAAAGGGGGGCCTGGTCCGGGATCGGCCTTTTTTGTCAAACAAGAGGAATTTAGAGATTCCTTACTCTTTATTTCGCCGGAGAAGGCGGATGACGTAATGAAGGACTTCGGCATGGCTGTGGCATACTCGTTCAAGGACAACACGCAATTTTTGATCCTCACCCAGTGGAGGGACCAAAAATCTGCCCAACGCTTCATGCAGGTGGAAGGTGAATCGTGGCGTTTAAAGGATGAAGAATATAAAAAGTATGTTAAAGAGGTCGACTACAAGGATATAGACATCGCGGAAGGTGAAAAGGCTCTGGTGACCAGAAAGACGATTGATCAGGGCGGGCAGAAACTAGATGTCACTACGTTTGTCTCTGCGAGAAAAACCTACTTTTTTGAATGCACCCTCATGGGAAACTATAATGACGGCGAGGTGAGAAAACTTATCCTGCAAATCTGGAAGATAGTCGAATCCGAGGCAAAGAAAGGGATGCGTTAAGCGCTGTACGCAGGGAAAGCCGACATAACCCTTTATGAGGGTCGAGACAATTGTATGATCAATCCCTCCAGCAGGAGTCTTCTCGACAGCGAACTCCTCTTGAGTTTCAAATCCGCCTGCCACAGGCTCATCAAGGCCTTTTGCAAAGCGGGGAGAGAGAAGCCTTTGGCTTGGGCAGATAGCTCCCTGAGATAGTAGGGGTTGGAGATCCCGAGCTGATTTTTGACCTCCTCTGCTCCACCCCCTTGTGCCAGAACCTCCTTCGTCATCAGGAGGTGACGGAACTGCCGGGCGATCATCCCCAAGATCTTCAACGGGGGTTCGCCTGTCTCCCATATTCGCTCGAGGGCTCGGAAGGCCCTCCTGAGATCCCTTTCGCCTATGGCCTTGGTGAGCTCAAAGATGGTGGCGACACGTACCTCGGACGCCACCCTTTCCACATCCTTTAATTCTATCCGCCCCCTATCACCGATATAGAGGGAGGCCTTGGAAAGCTCATGGTAGAGTCCTTGGAGGTTTCTGCCGACGGCCTCTTGAAGGTATACTGCAGCCTCAGAGGCGATCTCCTTGCCCAGTTCCCGGGCGATCGCCCGGATCCAAGGGATAATCTCCTTTTGCGGGGGGCGTTCGAGATGGAAGGCGCCATCTTTTGCCTCTTTCAGGAACTCCGTCGCCATCGCTTCGGCGATGAAGACCAGCGAGGTCGTGGGGGAGGGGGATTGCAAATATGGGCTGAAGGACCTCAGATCGTTTTTGCCGTATTGGTGAGCACCCTTGACTAGGACTATCCTGCGCTGGGCCATGCAGGGGAAGGTGTTACAGGCATTGATGACCTCCGATGGCCGAGCTTGGCCCGCATCATACGCGGTGAAATTGAGTTCTCTGCATTGGGGGAGGAGGGCATCCACTATTTTTCCTCGTGCCCTTTCTATGAGGTAACCCTCATCCCCGTACAGGAGATAGAACGGCCGGGCCTTGCCCTTGGCCAATTCCTCTTCTAACCGTGCAAAATCCGTCCTCAGATCTTAAAACCTCTCTTTGATCATGATATAGGTCTTTTCGGCCAGATCCGCGGCGATCTTGTTGATGGCGTTGTTTTTGTTTCCCTGATTGACCATCACGTCTAAGGAGGCCTTATAATGCCACGTGCCCTTGATCCCGTCACCCCGCCAGAGGATCTCATTGTTCCCCTGGCGGATAAGGCGTAAGTCCAGGGTAATGGTGATCTGATACTCCGTAGCCCGCCCTTCCTGGTCATAGGCAGTAGAGACGATGCTTATGGAGGTAAGGGACCCCTGTAGCAAGGCCTCCGCCTTTTTCTCCGCCACGATTTCCACCTCGCGCCGGAAGATAAACTCACGGCGGAGCGCCGAGGTGAAGATAGCGGTGAGGTTGGGTTCCTTGGTTTTGTTCTCCAAAGGGATGATGGCCAGTGAGGTAATCCCTTGAGGAAATTCTCCCCCTTTACCCATGAGATGGTACCCACAGCCGAGGGTCGCGGAGAAGAAGCTGATGATAGCAATCACGAGGGTTATATTTTTCATGCGCATACGATATTGACCAACTTCTTGGGCACGAAGATGGTCTTTGTTACCTCCTTTCCTTCAATATGTCGTCTCACCTTGGGGCTGGCCAGGGCCATTTCTTTGACCTTCTCCTCTTTGGCCGAGACAGGGATGAGGAGGCGGTCCCTGAGCTTGCCATTTACCTGAACGACGACGATGACCTCCTCCTCAGTGATGGCCTCCCGGTCATACCGAGGCCAGGGGGCCTTGATGACGCTATCTTTGTGCCCCAAGGCCTCCCAGAGCTCCTCGGCGATGTGGGGGACGAAGGGGGAGAGGAGCACGACGAGCGCTTCCACAACCTCTTGCCAGACTGCTTTGGTCCGAGGGGTTGCCTCACTGCCATCCTTGGTCTGGTAGAGGTGGTTTACCAGTTCCATGATAGCGGCGATGGCGGTGTTGAAATGGAAGCGGTCGATATCCTCTGTCACCTTTTTGATGGTCTTGTGAGCCTTGTGACGCATCTCTCCGAGTTCCGGGGGGAGATCCGCCGTGGCTATGGGGGAGGGCCCTTCCGAGAGGCTGCCTCTCAACTCATAGACCAGCCTCCAGACGCGATGAAGGAAGCGATAGCCACCCTCTACCCCTTCTTCCTGCCACTCCAGGTCCTTTTCCGGGGGGGCGGCGAAGAGACTGAAGAGGCGCGTGGTGTCGGCCCCGTATCGTTTGATCATATCTTCGGGGTCCACGATGTTCCCCTTTGACTTGGACATCTTTGCCCCATCCTTGATCACCATCCCCTGGGTCAGAAGGTTGATGAAGGGTTCATCAAAAGGGACCATGCCCAAATCCCTCAACACCTTGGTAAAAAATCGAGAGTAGAGGAGGTGGAGGATGGCATGTTCAATCCCCCCGATATACTGATCGACGGGCATCCAATATTGTAAGCGCTCCCTATCAAGGGGCCCCTGGTCGTAATCCGGGCAGGTGTAGCGGTCAAAATACCAGGAAGACTCGACAAAGGTATCCATGGTATCCGTCTCCCTCCTGGCCGCGCCTCCGCAGGCGGGGCAGGTGGTCTCGACAAAGGCGCGCAAATCCGGTAGCGGCGATGCGCCGTTCTCTTTCGGTCCTACATCCAGGGGGAGGACTATGGGCAGATCCTCTTCTCGAACGGCCCGGATGCCGCAGCGATCACAGTAGATGATGGGGATAGGGGCACCCCAATACCGCTGGCGGGAGATCCCCCAGTCCCGAAGACGGTAATTCACCGCTCTGGTGCCGATCCCCTTTTCCTCCAGATAGTCGGCGATGGCCTCCATGGCCTGACGGTTTTCCATGCCGTCGAAGGGGCCGGAGTTCACCAGGACCCCATCCTCTGTATAGGCCTCGGTCATGAGGGCCGGGTCGAGGGTTTCGCCAGGCGGCCGGATTACCACGATCATCGGTATTTCGTACTTTTTGGCGAACTCGAAATCCCTCTGATCGTGGGTGGGCACTGCCATGATGGCCCCGGTGCCATACTCCATCAGGACGAAGTTGGCGGTATAGAGGGGCATCCGCGCATTGGTCAAGGGATTGATGCAATAGGTCCCCAGGAAAACACCCTCCTTTTCCATATCCTCGGCAGTGCGGGCAATCAAATCCTGTCTTCTCACCCGCTCCACAAAGGCCCGCACCTCGGCCTCTTGCTCCTTTCCCGTACAGAGCTCCAAGACCAAGGGGTGTTCCGGGGCCAGGACCATGAAGGTGGCGCCGAAGAGGGTGTCCTGACGGGTGGTGAAGACGGTGATGGCCCCCGTGCCATCCTCCAAGGGGAATGCTACCTCCGCCCCGGTACTCTTGCCGATCCAGTTCTTCTGCATGGTGATGACCCGCTCGGGCCAACCGGGGAGTCTATCACAATACTCCAGCAATTCTTCGACATAGGCGGTAATCTTAAAGAACCAACCCGCGAGCTCCTTTTTTTTCACCTCACCGTGGCACCTCCAGCAGATCCCGCCTTCCACCTGTTCGTTGGCCAGGACCGTTTGGCACTCCGGGCACCAGTTGACGAGGGCCTTTTTCCGGTAGACCAACCCCCGCTCATACATGCGGATGAAGATCAACTGTTCCCATTTGTAGTAGTCCACATCGCAGGTGGCCAGCTCTCGATCCCAGTCGTAACTGAAGCCCATCCGTTTGAGCTGAGACCGCATGTGGGCGATGTTGTCGTAGGTCCATTGGGCGGGGTGGATCTTGTGTTCCAGGGCGGCATTTTCCGCGGGCATCCCGAAGGCATCCCACCCCATGGGGTGCAAGACGCTATACCCCTGCATCATCTTATATCGGGCCACCACGTCGCCGATGGAGTAATTCCGGATGTGTCCCATGTGGAGCTTGCCCGAGGGATAGGGGAACATTTCGAGGAGGTAATACTTCGCCCGCTTCGGATCCTCCACTGCCTGAAAGAGCTTCTGCTGCTCCCACGTGCGCTGCCATTGCTCTTCGATGTGGTGAGGGTCATACCGCTCCTTCATCGGCCCAACAACCTCCTTATCCTGAGCCTCAAGGCGTTGAGCCTGATAAAGCCTTCGGCGTCTTTTTGTCGATAGACCTCGTCCTCCTCGAAGGTGGCAAACCCGCTGTGGTAGAGGGACTTGTCCGATTTCCTGCCGACCACCATACAATTCCCCTTGTAGACTTTGAGCCTGACGGTCCCGGTGACGTCGCGCTGGGTTTCATCCACGAGCTTTCGCATCAGCTCCATCTCCGGCGAATACCAATATCCGTAGTAGATGAGCTCCGCTATCTTGGGGATGAGTGCGTCACGCAGGCGCATCACCTCACGGTCCATGGTGATGGATTCCAGTGCTTGATGGGCGCAGTGGAGGATCGTGCCCCCCGGGGTCTCATAGACCCCCCGGGACTTCATGCCGACATACCTATTCTCCACCATGTCCACCCTGCCGATGCCATGAGCCCCCCCTATCTCATTGAGCCGTGCGAGGAGTTGCGCGGGGGAGTACCTCTTCCCGTCGACGCTGATCGGGACGCCTTCGGCAAAATCTATCTCGCAGTACTGGGGCTTGTCCGGGGCCTGCTCCGGGGCGGCCGTGAGGCAAAACATCGCCTCATCGGGCTCTTGCCACGGGTCCTCCAATATCCCCCCTTCGAAGCTGATGTGCAAGAGGTTTCTATCACTGCTGTAGGGTTTTGTGGGGGTGACGGTAACGGGAATACCCCGCTCCTTGGCATAGCGGATCAAGTCCTCTCGGGAGCGGAACGCCCACTCCCGCCAGGGGGCGATGACCCGTATATTGGGGTCGAAGTGGTAGTAGGTGAGTTCAAAGCGCACCTGATCGTTCCCTTTGCCTGTGGCGCCATGGGCCACGGCGTCTGCCTGTTCCTTGCGCGCCACCTCCATCTGTCCCTTGGCGATGAGGGGACGGGCAATAGCGGTGCCGAGCAGGTAGCCCCCCTCATAGATGGCGTTGGCCTTGATAATGGGAAAGACGAAGTCCCGGACGAACTCCTCCTGAAGATCCTCGACATATATCTCGCTTGCACCGGTGGTTTTGGCCTTCCGGCGGACCTCTTCGATCTCTCCTCCCTGGCCGATGTCGGCGCAAAAGGCGATTACCTCACAGGCATACTCTTCTTGCAGCCACTTCAGGATTACCGAGGTGTCCAATCCGCCTGAGTAGGCCAATACGATCTTTTTAACTGCCTTTTTCATCGTTCTGCCCTTTTCCCATCAAGATGGTCAGGATGGCCTTTTGCACATGGAGACGGTTCTCCGCTTGATCGAAGACCACGGAATGAGGTCCATCCATCACCTCGTCGGTGATCTCCTCACCCCGGTGGGCGGGGAGACAGTGCATCACCACCACACCCTTTTCCCCTTGACGGACGAGATCCGCATTTACCTGATAGCCCTGAAAGGCCTTTATCCTCTCCGCGCGCTCCCCTTCCTGCCCCATGCTGGCCCAGACATCGGTATTGATCACGTGGGCACCCTTTACCGCCTCCCGCGGGTCATGGGTGAGGATTATCCGGGACGATCCCTCCGCTTGCGCCCGGGCGAGGATCTTTTCATTGGGTTCATACCCCGGGGGACAGGCCAGCCAGAGGTCAAAGCCGAGCCGCAACGCCCCATTGATCCAGGAGTTGGCCACATTGTTTCCATCCCCCACATACGCTACCTTCAACCCGCCATACTGATGCCCCAGTTTTTCTGTCATCGTGAAGATGTCACTCAAGATCTGGCAGGGGTGCAGCAAATCGCTCAGACCGTTGATCACCGGGATTGAGGCGTAGCGGGCCATCTCCTCGACCCGCTCTTGGGCAAAGGTCCTGATCATGATGCCATCGACATACCGGGATAGGACCCGGGCGGTATCCGCGATAGCCTCCCCCCGGCCCAACTGGGTATCCTGGGGGTTTAAGGAGAGGGCGTGCCCCCCTAGCTGAAACATCCCCTGCTCGAAGGATACCCTGGTCCTGGTAGATGGCTTCTCAAAGATCATGGCGAGCGTCTTTCCTTCGAGGGGGCGATGGGGTTTGCCCTTGCGAAGCATCTCCTTGAGCTCGGCCGCCTTGTGGAGGATGGCCTCTATCTCCTTCCGGGTTAAATCATATATGGTGAGCAGATCTTTTTTCATTGCTCTGCGAATACCTCGTCCAGGCATTTGAGCAGGTAATCGATCTCCCCCTTCGTGATGATGAGGGGGGGGATAAAACGCAGGACCTTGCCTGCGGTACAGTTGATGAGGACGCCCTTCTCCATGCAGCGTTCAACTATCTTCTTGCCCTCAAACTCCAGCTCGCAACCGATCATCAGCCCCTTGCCCCGCACTGCCTTAATAAAGGTGTATCGCTCCTTGAGGTCGAGGAGCCCTTGGATCAGGTAGTTGCCCATCTCCTGGCAGTTCTCGAGGATGCCGTCCTCCACGAGGGTGTCGATGACGCAGCATCCTACTGCAGTGGCCAGGGGGTTGCCGCCGAAGGTGGTGGCGTGGTCGCCGGGTACAAAGGCCTGCGCCACCATATCCGTGGCTACCAGGGCGCCGATGGGGACCCCATTGGCCAGGGACTTGGCCAATGTCATGATGTGGGGAGGGGTTGCATAGTGCTCATAGGCAAAGAGCCTGCCAGTCCTGCCCATCCCGACCTGGACCTCATCATAGATCAGCAAGATCCCTGTCTGATCGCACAGCTCCCTCAACTCTTTTAGATAGTTGGGGGCCGGGAGGATTATCCCGCCTTCGCCCTGAATGGGCTCCACCATCACGGCGCAGGTTTGGGCACCGATGGCCCGGGTGACGGCCTCGATGTCGTCGAAGGGGCAATAGGTAAAACCCGGCAGCAGGGGCTCAAACCCCTTGTGGAACCGCTCTTGTCCGGTAGCGCTCAAGGCCCCCATGGTCCTCCCGTGAAAGGAGTTTTCCATAGTAATGATCTGATAGCGCTCAGGGCCATATCGCGCTTTCGAGTACTTCCTGGCCAGCTTGATGGCTGCCTCAGTTGCCTCGGCCCCGCTGTTGCAGAAGAAGACCCGTTCCCCAAAGGAGTGCTCGCAGAGGCGCCTGGCCAGCTCCACCTGCGGCCCGTTGTAGTAGAGGTTAGAGCAGTGGATGAGCTGCCTTGCCTGCTCTTCCAGTGCCTGAACCACCTTGGGGTGGCAGTGCCCGAGGTTACATACCGCAATCCCCGCGACAAAGTCGAGGTATTCCCTGCCGTTGCTGTCCCATACCTGCGCCCCCTTACCCCGCACGAGGAGGATGGGGTTGCGGGCGTAGGTGTTGGCCAGCACGTGTTGCCCCTCGCGGATCAATGCCTCTCCCTTTATGACCATAATTCCGTTCCCACCCCTGTAGCGGTGAACACCTCCAAGATCAGGGCGTGCCTGACCCTCCCATCGATGATGTGGGCCTTGCCCACACCGCCGGCCAGGGCCTCCAGGCAGCAGGTGATCTTGGGTATCATCCCCTCGGAGACGACCTCCCGGGCGATCAGGTCTTTGGCCTCTTTGGCCTTGAGGCTCGTGATGAGATTTCCCTTGCTGTCCAACACCCCCGGGACATCGGTGAGGAGGATCAGCTTTTCCGCCTCCAGGGCGGCTGCCACCTTTCCTGCCACGAGATCGGCGTTGATGTTGTAGGTCTTCCCGTCCGCTCCTACGCCGACCGGGGCGAGGACCGGAATGAAGTCACCGTCATCCAGGGTCTTGATGACATCGGAGTTGATCTCCTCTACCTCCCCCACCATCCCCAGATCGACGATCTCCGGCGGGGCATCCTTCTCTCCTTGGGGAGAGAGGTGCAACTTTTTTGCCCGGATGAGGCCGCCATCCTTCCCGCTGAGCCCCACGGCCTTTCCCCCGCAGCGGTTGATCAGCTCCACGATCTCCTTATTGACCTTGCCCACCAGGACCATCTCTACCACATCCATTGTCTCTTGATCGGTGACGCGCAGCCCCTGCACGAAGGTGGAGTTTTTGCCCATCCGTTGGAGGACCTGGCCGATCTGGGGGCCGCCGCCGTGGACCACCACCGGGTTCAAGCCGACGTACTTCATGAGGACGATATCCATGGCAAACCCCTCTTTGAGGCCCTCGTCCACCATGGCTGCCCCTCCAAGCTTGATCACCATGGTCTTGTGATAGAACTGCCTGATGTAGGGAAGGGCCTCGATCAGGACCTCCGCCTTTTCGATGAGCTTTTTCATTACAAGATATACCTGCTGAGATCCTCATCCTTGAGGAATTCTTCGAGCTTCCTTTTTACATAGCCGGCATCGATGGCAATCTTCCGGCCGGAGAGCTCAGGGGCGTCGAAGGATACCTCATCGAGGAGTCTCTCCATGATGGTGTAGAGCCTTCGGGCGCCGATATCCTCCATCTTGTCGTTGATCTTTGCGGCAGTCTCGGCGATCTCCTCAATGGCCTCCTGAGCAAAGGAGAGCTGCACGTTCTCGGTCTTCATCAACTCCACATACTGGGTGATGAGGGCGTTTTGGGGCTCGGTGAGGATCCTGATGAATTCCTCCTTGCCCAGCGGCTCCAACTCTACCCTGATGGGGAAGCGGCCTTGCAGCTCGGGGATGAGGTCGGAGGGCTTGGAGACATAGAAGGCGCCTGCGGCGATGAAGAGGATATGGTCGCTCTTCACCATCCCGTATTTGGTCATCACGGTGGTACCCTCCACGATGGGCAGTATATCCCGCTGGACACCCTCGCGCGAGACGTCGGGGCCGTAGGTCTGCTCGCGGCTGGCAATCTTATCGAGCTCGTCAAAGAAGATGATCCCCGATTGTTCAACCCGCTGGATAGCTTGTTTGACCACCTTGTCCATATCGATGAGCTTTTGGGCCTCTTCCTCAATGAGGATCTCCAAGGCCTCCGGCACCTTGACCTTCCTCCTTTTGGTTTTCTTCGGAAAGAGACCCGAGAGCATATCCTTGATGTTTAAGTCCACCTCCTCGAGACCGGCGGTAGAGAAGATCTCGACGACGGGAAGGGCCCTGTCCGATACCTCTACCTCCACCAGCCGCTCGTTCAGCTTTCCCTCTCGCAAGAGCTTCCTCAGCCGTTCCCTGGTCTTTTGGGCGGTGTCGGACGCAGTTGGCTCTTCAGCCACCTCGACGGCCCCGGGCAAGGCGGGGGGAGGAGAAGGGGGTAGGAGGAGATCGAGCACCCGTTCCTCAGCCATGTCACGGGCCTTTTCCTTTACTTCCTCCTCCTCTTCTTTCCTCTCCATGTTTACGGCCAGCTCCGTCAGGTCCCTGATCATCGATTCCACATCCCGTCCGACGTAACCCACCTCGGTAAACTTGGAGGCCTCGATCTTTAAGAAAGGGGCCTGGGCGAGCTTGGCCAGGCGGCGAGAGATCTCCGTCTTCCCGACGCCGGTGGGACCGATCATGATGATGTTTTTCGGGGCGATCTCATCACGCAGTTCCTTCGGGACCTGCTGGCGGCGCCAGCGGTTCCTGAGGGCAATGGCCACGCACCGTTTTGCTTCGCCTTGACCGATGATGTACTTATCCAGCTCGGCCACGATCTCTTTGGGGGTCAAGGGCCGTTCCATCTCCGTTGCGTCTCTCGTTAGAGCTCCTCGATCGTTATCTGATCGTTCGTATAGATGCATATCTCCGCGGTTATCCGCATCGCCTCTTGGGCGATGGCCTTGGCATCCAGATTGGAATGCGCTACCAGGGCCCTGGCCGCTGCTTGGGCGTAGGGGCCACCGGAGCCGATGGCCACGATCCCATCGTCGGGCTCCACTACATCTCCGTTGCCGGAGATGATAAGGGAGTGCTCCTTGTCCGCCACGACCAGCAGGGCCTCGAGCCTTCTCAACAGTTTGTCGGTTCTCCAATCCTTGGCAAGCTCCACAGCCGCCCGCAGGATGTTTCCGTTATATTGCTCCAGCTTGGTCTCAAAGCGCTCAAAGAGCGTAAAGGCGTCGGCTGTGGCCCCGGCAAAACCGGCAAGCACATTATCGTTGTAGAGCCTGCGCACCTTTCTGGCCCGGTGTTTCATCACCGTCGCGTCCAGTGTTACCTGCCCGTCTCCGGCTATCACGATCTTTCCTTTGTGACGCACGGAGAGGATCGTCGTTGCCTTAAGCATCTTTTTGCCCTTTCCTGGCCCGCGGGTGGGTACGATCGTAGACCTCCATCAATTTGGCCGAGCTCACGTGGGTGTACTTTTGGGTGGTGGAAAGGCTGGCGTGTCCCAGCAATTCCTGTATACCACGCAGATCAGCTCCGGCATCCAGCAGGTGGGTGGCAAAGGAATGCCTGAAGGTATGAGGGGAGGTCTCCTTCACTATTCCTCCTTGGAGCAGATATCTTTTGATCATCCTGCCCACGCTGCGGGCGGTGAGCCTTCCTCCTCGATGATTGAGGAAGAGGTAGGCGGGGGCGCTCTTGCCCTTTCCCATCAGCTCGCCCCTGCGTGCCAGGTATGATTTCAACGCCTCGATGGCCTTGGACCCGATGGGCACCATCCTCTCCTTGCCCCCCTTTCCCATCACCCGCACCATTCCTTCTCCCAGGTCCAGATCATGCAGGCTCAGTGAGGTGAGTTCTCCCACCCTGAGCCCGCTGGAGTAAAGGAATTCCAGGATGGCCCGATCCCTGATTCCCAAGGGACCGGTCGCATCGGGAACGTCCAGCAGCCTGAAGGCCTCATCGACGGTGAGGGCATGGGGGAGGTCTTTCCCCCCTTTGGGGATTGCCACCATCTTGGCGGGATTTTTTCCGACGATACCCTCCCGCTTCAGATACCTGAAAAACGTCCTCAAGGTGGCCAGCTTTCGCACCACCGAGGCGCGCTTGATCCGTTTTGCCTGGTAGAGGTGCCCCAGGTAGAGGCGGATCGTCAGGTAATCTATCTTGGTCACGTCAGAAGGCAGTTCCTGTTCCTCTAAAAAGACCGTAAAAAGCTCCAGGTCCTTGCGATAGGCCCGACAGGTATGGGGTGATGCCCCCCGCTCCAAGGCGATATAGTCGATGAATCGGTCTATGGTATCTGAGATATACACCCGTCCCCTCAACACAGAAAATGAACATTAATCGTACACTTAATTTATAGGATATTCAACACGAAAAGTCAATGAAGACGCCATCTTTATCCCTTTATCTCAGCGAAATAGTTTGACAATGTGCGGAAATTGTAGAAAATAAGACGAGGTGCTGCTGGTTGACAACCTGCTGTTCAATGAGTGGGGATAGGAGGGTTGGATGATGAAGAAAGCTTGGATGATGAAGAAAGCTTGGAGAAATGGTGTTATAGCTCTCGTTCTTATCGTGGTTTTCTCCTGTTTTGCCTGCGCGAGGGAAAGGCCGCAGCCGCGCCTCATCACCGTTACCGGCGAAGCCGAGGTACGAGTTGCCCCCGATGAGACAATCCTCACCTTAGGCGTGGAAACGGTGCATAAAGATCTTGGCCTAGCGAAGAGGCACAATGACGAACGCGTTAAGAAGGTCTTTGCCCTGGCCAAGAAGTACAACGTAGCACCGGGAAACGTTCATATAGAGGCAATCACCATTGAACCCCGGTACAGGGGAGGGGATGCGCGAGAAGAGCTCATCGGCTATTGTGTGCGCAAGACCATTGTTTTTGCCATGCGGGATGTATCGAGGCTTGATGATCTGCTCACCAGTGCCCTTGAGGCCGGCGCCAACTATGTCTATGGGGTGCAGTTCCGGACGACGAAACTGCGCGATTACCGTGATCAGGCCCGTGCCCTGGCCTTGAAGGCTGCCAAGGAAAAGGCAAAGGATATGGCCAAGGAGCTCGGTCAAAAGGTAGGGAAGCCTTACTCCATTGTCGAAGAACAGTATGAAAGGGGTATGGCCCCCTACGTGATACCGGCCGGCGGGGTCACCCCCGGGGAGGCTGACAAGAGCATTGCCCTCGGCCAGATCAGCGTCAGCGCGAGGGTCACGGTAAGCTTTGAGCTGCGATAGAGCAAAGCTACAAGGGCGGATTAAGGGGAGGCAAACAGCGTCGACGCCTTGGCGCAAGGAGGTCGTGGCATGACAGCACTGAGCGAGAAGGATGCGAGGACATGGGCAATGCTCTGCCATATCGGAACCTTTGCCGGATATATCATTCCCTTCGGCCACATCATCGCCCCCCTGATTATCTGGTTGATCAAAAAGGATGAATCCCCCTTTATTGACGATCAGGGGAAGGAATCCCTTAACTTTCAGATATCCATAAGCATCTATGCCATTATTGCGGCGTTGCTCACTCTCGTTGTCATTGGTGTTGTTCTTTTGATCGCCCTGTTGACCTTCGACATGGTCATGGTGATTATTGCAGCGGTAAAGGCCAACAGCGGAGAGAAGTATCGTTATCCTCTGTGCATGAGATTCGTCAAGTAGAAGATCAACGACATCTAGCATTGAGCCCCAGGTTCGCTGCGGAATAGGGGATGCATGTACGGCATGTCCATCTTGCCTCCGAAACCGTACTAAGCGATGCAGCCTTTTTCCGGGTTCACTATCACATAGATCATAGAGGACCGCTCTATATCGATCCCACAAAATTTTTAGTCAGGCGGATCATCAGGGCAAGGAATCCGCAGTGCTCATAGGTATATCGGTTTTTAGTGCATTTGCGTTTTTTGTCTTGAAAACAATCGGGCGAATGGTTATTAATAGATATAAGGATGGTGTTAGAAGGGGGGGGAATATTCTATAATTCGAGACAAGGAGGGAAGAGGATGAAGCTGAGATCAATTTTTTTAGTGATGTTGTTTGCGAGTGTCCTTTTTGCCCTGACGGCTGCATGGGGTCAGGAGAAGAATCTTGAGCTTAATAAAGACGTGACGGCAAAGTTCAGGGCCTTTGATAAAGGCTTGTTCAAGGGCTTTGATGTATACTCGGCCGGGGTAAAGGAGTTCCCCACGGCGTTGCTCTTTGATCGGAAGGATAGTTATAGCATTCCAGGCCGGTTTTGGGGAAAACCACTCACGGAGGAGGAGATCGTCTATGCGATTAAGCGCCTGGATGAGCAATACAAGGACCAGCGATGGAATACCCCTTTTCATCCTCGGGCACTTAATGTCGTCAACTTAAAGGGTGCGGTTGTGGGGTATGTCTATACCGGCATTAGGACTCTCCTCATTGATCGCAAGGAGGATGGCCGGGTGATTGTGTTCCTCCCTGGCAAGCAGCAAATTGGGGCAAATGCACAGTGTCCGTGTGATCCACTGATGCCTAATACTGATAACTAATTTTCCACGGTCCTTTGTTAATCGCGAATCGCGAGCATTCCCCCCTCCCCAGATAAAAAGGGGAGGGGGGTGATATTTAGTTGACCAGAGGCTGTAGCCCCGGCATTGCAGTGCTCTGTCTCACGCTTTTGCCGAGAGGGGCGGCAAGAGGGGAAATGATCCGTTATAAAAAAACAGAGTTGATAAATCAACGTTATATCTAGTATTGTATGATTAACCAATAAGGAGGGAGGGAGCGCAATGAGAAATTTAATGAGAGCTTTTTCTGTCCTGTTGATGGTTGGTGTTGTTCTGGCCTCGCTGCCTGCGTGGGGCGGAGAAAAAAACCTCGATGTAAATAAGGCGGTGACGGCCAAGATCAGGGCCTTTGATAAGACGTTCTTCAAGCGTTTCGACGTTTACACGGCAGGGGTGAAGGAGGCGCCTACGGCGTTGCTCTTCGATAAGAAAGATGATTACCCAATCACAAGCCGGTACTGGGGAGCACCCCTGAGTGAAGAGCAGATCGTCTATGCTATTTATCGCCTCGATGATCAATACAACGACAATAAGAATATCCCTTTCCAGCCTCGGGCCCTCAACGTCGTCAACTTAAAGGGTGCGGTCTTGGGGTATGTCTATACGGGCATTAACTCCGTGCTCATGGATCGCAAGAAGGATGGCAGCGTAACCGTGTTTCCTCCCGATCCCCTACCACGCATACCGGCAAGAGGTCGATGAGGGAATTTCCTGATGGTTACTAGATTCTCGGTACTATGATGAAGCGAGTCTTGGTTACGGGCGGGGCTGGTTTCATCGGCTCGCACCTCTGTCAGCGCCTCCTGCAGGAGGGAGATGAGATTTTATGTCTGGACAACCTCGATGCGTACTATGACCCGGCGATCAAGCGGAGGAACCTCGAGGAGATCAGGGCATCCCGTGGGGGCAAGGGATTTCAGCTGGTGGAGGGTGATATCAGGGACAAGGGGCTTCTGGATGATTTGTTCAGGAGGTCATCTTTTGATCTGGTAATCCACCTGGCGGCCAGGGCCGGGGTGCGGCCTTCTATCGAGCAGCCTCTGCTCTATGAGGAGGTGAATGTCGCGGGAACGCTGAACCTCCTGGAGGCCTGCCGGGAGTTCGGCGTCAGGGACCTTATCTTCGGCTCCTCCTCATCCGTCTATGGCAAAAACCGCAAGGTCCCTTTTGCCGAAGAGGACAGGCTGGAGGCGATGATCTCCCCCTATGCCGTGACCAAGAGGGCGGGAGAGCTTTTCTGCTATGCCTACCATCACCTCTACGGCCTGAACATCTCCTGCCTGAGGTTTTTCACCGTCTATGGGCCCCGCCAGCGCCCTGAGATGGCCATCCATAAGTTCGCCAGACTCATCCACGGAGGCGAAAGAGTACCTCTGTACGGTGACGGCACGTCGCGCCGGGATTATACTTACATCGATGACATCATTGAGGGGATCATCGGAGCCATGCGGAACCTCCAAGGTTATGACATATTTAACTTGGGGGAGTCGCAAACCGTCCCCTTGCGCGAACTCATCTCCCTTCTGGAACAGGCCCTCGGGAAGAAGGCCGAGGTTGAGGCGATGCCCGAGCAGCCCGGTGATGTCCCCATCACCTATGCAGAAATATCCAAGGCCCGCCGCCTCATCGGTTATGCCCCCCACGTGGGTATCGAGGAGGGGGTTCAACGGTTTGTGCGCTGGTTTCTGGACAAGGGGTGATAGGATCGTCCCAGAAGTTTCAGCATTGAGTCGTTATGAGAAGGCGTCTGTCTTTCCCCACGGTATATGTTTTCACACAGCTGCATCAGAGATCATCGTGTCAACAGGATAGGGCACAGCGATGAATCCTTGACAAGGCGGAGAAAGGACATTATATTTTCAAAAACCAACAGGGAGGGAAGGAATTGCCCATCTACGAGTATCAGTGTACCAAGTGTGGTTGCAGAGTAGAGATGATGCAGAAGATTACCGATGAATCCCTGCAAACGTGTCCCTCCTGTAAGGGGCAGCTGAGGCGACTTATGTCCCTCACCTCTTTTCAATTGAAGGGGACCGGCTGGTACGCCACCGATTACAAGGATAAGAAAGAGAAAAAGAAGACGAAAGCGGAAAAGGGGGAGGAAAAAGCGGATAAGAAGTCGGAAAAAACAAGCACGGCCTGACCCTTATTTATCGTGTGGTCACTTTCTGATCTGAGCAACAGCCCGTCAAGACGCCATTCGAGATCTTCCACCTAGAACACAATAAAAATTTTACAGAGAAGCGTTGGTCTCCAAACAACCTCTTACGGTTACTTTGGTCCGACTTGTCAACCACAGTGATAATTATTGGCGAATAAACGCTTCGTCTGACGAGTGATTACGATCAAACCTTCCCCGTGCTGGGGAGCGGGATGGGCACGAGGAAATAATATTGACTAACGGACAATAAATAGTTATACTAAATGCCGATTAGTTCAACTATTTATCGGAGGTTTTACAATGGCAACTGCGAGGACATCGGCAAAGGGGCAGGTCGTCATTCCCAAGAAGGAAAGGGAGCAGATCGGCATAAAGCCGGGTTCAAACGTAATCGTTGAAGCCATCAATGACCACATCGAGATCCGTCCTTTACCGGAAGACCCTGTAGAATACTTTTGTGGTATCTTTAAAGAGGGCGCTTCCCTGACCCGGGCGCTGTTAAGAGGGCGGAAGGAGGACCTCAGACGTGAAAAAGAAAAAGGTTCTTGATTCCTTTGCCCTTCTGGCATATTTAAAGATGGAAGGCAAATTTGAAAAAGTAAAAGGCCTTCTTTCCTCTGAAGATACCCTTCTTCTGATGAATGAAATAAATCTTGGTGAAACCTACTATATCCTTGCCAGAGAGCGGGGGGTGGAAAAAGCAGAATATTTTATCACTACAATACTTCCTAGTCTTTCTATTCAAGGTGTGAGTAATGATTTTCAGGATGCACTTGCAGCAGCACGAATCAAAGCCGACTATTCCATCGCTTATGCTGATTGTTTTGCAGTTTCAACTGCCAAAAAGGAAGGAGCCTCTCTGGTAACAGGAGATCCTGAGTTTAAAAAAATACGGAAAATCGTTGCAATCGATTGGATGTAGCTGGAGAGAAAAAAAGGGGACAGACTTTTTTGACATTCTCTATACTTTTGTACCTTTAAAAAATAGTATCCTCTTTTTTGCTCCTTATTTGATTGACTTTCCAGGGGTTTGCGGGATACATAATAAAAAGCTATTTACCTGTCGATGAGGCGGGCAGAAGGAACACGGTGGCAAAGAAGCAAGCGAAGGGCACATTGGTCTCGGTTTCCGTCATGGGGGATGACCGGCCCGGCATCGTCGCCGGCGTTTCCAAGGTCCTCTACGAGAACGCCTGCAACATCGAGGCATTATCACAGACCGTGATCATGGGGCAGTTTGCCATGATCGTGGTTGTCGCTCCTTTGAAGGGATCAAAGGCCGAGGCGCTGAAAAAAGCCCTCGACGAACTGGGGCGAGAGGTGAGCCTGGAGATCCAGGTGCGCTTGCTCAACCCGGAAGAACGGCTTGGATTTGATCCGGGGGAGGCAGAACCCTTCGTGATCACGGTTCGCGGTCAAGACCGTCCCGGGCTCGTCTATGCCATCACGGCGATCCTGGCCGAGCAGGGGATCAATATTACCCGGTTGGGGGCGGAGGTGGTCCCTGTGGATCGGCAACTGGAGTACATCCAGATCTATGAGGTGGATATCCCGCGCCATCTGGATTGCGCCCTCATCCAGAGGGCCCTGCGCGACCGGGGGGAGGAAATAGGCGTGACGGTCGATATGCAGCACCGGGACATCTTCCGCGCCATCAACCAGATATAGATTCTTATGCTCAGTTCAGAAGAGATTATCCGCACGATCGAGATGCTCAAGAATGAGAATCTCGACGTCCGCACCGTCACCCTCGGCATTAGCCTGAGGGATTGCGTCAGCTCCTCAGCCACGGAGCTGTGCACCCGGATTCGCTCCAAGATCAAACGGATTGCCGGAGGGATGGTTGCCGTCTGCGATACCATCTCGAACAAATACGGGATCCCTATCGTCAATAAGCGTCTTGCCGTGACCCCCATCGCCGCAGTTGCGGAGGCACTGCAACGGGAGGAGTACGTGGTTGTTGCCAGGACGCTCGATGAGGCGGCTCAAGAGGTCGGGGTCAATTTCATCGGAGGATATTCGGCCCTGGTGCAAAAGGGGTTTACCCGGGGCGACCGGCATCTGATTGCTACCCTTCCTGAAGTCCTCTCAGCCACCCGCCATATCTGCGCCTCGATCAACGTGGCCTCCACCAAGGCAGGGATCAATATGGATGCGGTGCTGCTCATGGGGCAAGCGGTCAAGGAGATCTCCCTTGCTACGGCCCGTGAGGACGGGTTCGGCTGCGCCAAGCTTTGCGTCTTTGCAAATATGCCGGAAGATAATCCTTTTATGGCCGGGGCCTATCTGGGGTACGGGGAGCCGGAGTCCGTCATCAATGTCGGGGTAAGCGGACCCGGGGTGGTCAAGAAGGAGCTGGAACGGGCGCTCCAATCCGGAAAGAGGTTGACCCTAGGCGATCTCTCGGAGATCATCAAGAAGACGAGCTTCCGCGTGACCCGCGTGGGGGAGCTCATTGCGAGAGAGGTTGCCGAGCGGCTCGGGGTGAGCTTCGGCATCGTCGATCTCTCTCTTGCGCCCACCCCCACGGTGGGGGACAGTGTCGGGGAGATCCTCCAGTGTCTGGGGCTCACATCGATCGGCGTGCCAGGCTCGACTGCCGCGCTCGCCCTGCTCAATGACGCCGTCAAGAAGGGTGGGGCCTTTGCCTCTTCTTCCGTGGGCGGGCTCTCCGGCGCCTTTATCCCGGTGAGCGAGGATTTAAACCTTTCCGAGGCAGTCGGAAGCGGCCATCTTTCTCTGGAAAAGCTGGAGGCGATGACCGCTGTCTGCTCCGTGGGGCTCGACATGATCGCCATACCCGGAAAGGTGGACGCCAGCACCATTGCCGCCATTATCGCCGATGAGATGGCGATCGGCGTCTTTAACCATAAGACCACGGCCGTGCGCCTGATCCCGGTTCCGGGCAAGGACGTGGGAGACAAGGCAGTCTTCGGCGGCCTTTTCGGCGAGGCCCATATCGTGGAGGTGAGGAATATCGCGTGCTCATCCGCCTTTATGGGTTTCGGCGGGAGGATTCCGGCCCCGATCACCAGCATCCGGAATTGACGGGGACTCCGTCAACACACTACCTGTACACGCCGTTCCCGTGTCACGACGCAACCCTCGTTGAGTTCCTTACCTAAAACCTGTTTTCTCAAGCCATGCCATCGCCAAAGAGCCGCAGCATATCGTCGTCCGTATAGCACCGTTCGCTGTCATCCGGATGCATGGCATCATCTTCCAGCTTCCGGCTATCATAGGATGGATCAAGCACCTGATTGTAATATTCGTGTTGGATCATGAGGTTCATGATCTCACTGGTGCCGGTCCACAACATTCCGAGCCGGATGTCGCGCAAAGCACGCTCGATGGGGTACACGTCGGTATAGCCGATCCCCCCCATGATCTGCATGGCCTTATTGACGATATCCCACGCGGCCTCCGTGGTAAATCGTTTGGCCTCACTGACGAGCCGGCGGACATGAGGATAGTTTTCATCAACCGCGCGAGCAGCCATGTAGGTGAGGGCACGGGAGGCATCCAGGCTTGTTATAGCATCAGCCACCTTAAAACCGACTGCCTGGTATTCCCTGATAACCTTGCCAAATGTCCGGCGTCTGTTGGAGTACCGGACCGCCAGATCGAGTGCGCCCCAAACCCCCAGACAGCCGGCGGCAGAGGTGAGGCGCTCCGGGATCATCATCTGGTTAAAGCATGCCGCGCCGCCGTGCAGCTCGCCTACCAAATTTTCTTTCGGTACTCTTACATCTCGAAAGACCAACCGCCCGGTGCCCCCGCCACGGCACCCCATGAGCCCGTAAAGGTACTCGGTTTTTACGCCGGGACTTCGGTCCACGATGAGGAGGCTGAGGCGGTTATACTTGTGTGCGTTCGGATCGAAATTGGTCTTACAGTAGACGAGAAAGAAGTCCGCGCCTTCAGCGCCGACGACGAACCGTTTCATGCCGTTGAGTATGAAATGGTCCCCCTGCAGCTCGGCCCTGGTCATAGCGCCAAAAAAATCGGAGCCGCCGCGCGGCTCGGTCAAGGCCTCGGCAGCCACTAATTTCCCCTCGATGTAGGGTTTAAGGTATTTTTCCTTTTGCTCCTCCGTGCCGAAGACATTCAGCGCCTCTCCCACGATGGACGGCATGACAAAGGCGCAGCCTAAGGCCATGCCCAGGCAGCCGATCTCTTCAGTTGCCGCAACATCGGCAACCCAGCTCATTGCCCGGCCGCCATATTTTTTGGGAAATCGTATGCCGCGCAACCCCCGCTCGGCAAGCTTCTCTACAAATTCGCGGGGGTAGGGGATCTCATCCTTGTCCATTTTCCGCAGGAAATCACCCGTGATCTCTTCGCGGACAAACTGGCGGACCTCCTCTTTGAGCTTACGTTCTTCCGGGGTTAGCATAAAATCGTACATAGCCCTCTCTCCTTTCCCATCGTGCCTGCGTGGCAGATTCCACCATTTGCAAGGCCCAGCGGCATCTTTGCACGCTCCTCTGGCGCTTGAACGGTTTCAGTGCGGTGGACTCGGCATACAATAAAGCTACCGGAAGCGGCGCCAAAAAGCAAGGGCTACCCTCCTTTCCTTATATGTAACTAACGTCTCCGTGTAACAATACCCTTCCTTTTCGTCTCCTCTGGGTCACCCACCCACCGGTAACTATATCTATACCCATCTCCTTGTGAGGTGAAAAATCTTTTGACACATCTGGGTTTTACCAGTACCATATGGTCTGCTATTTTCACGGGCGGTTTATTGCATGAAAGTCACGGCTAAGGCATATATCATATCGGCGAATATGGGATACGGTCATCAACGGGCGGCTTATGCCCTGAAAGGCCTCGTACAGGACCGCATTATCACCGCCAACAACGATCCCATTGTGCCGGACTCCGATAATGCCCTGTGGGAGCGTGCCCGCATATTCTACGAAACGGTCACTCGGCTCAAAGAGGTGCCTGTCGTGGGTCGCTTTACGTTCGATATATACGATAAACTCCAACATATATCCCCCTTCTTTCCGTTCCGCGACCTTTCCCGCCCCACCTACAGCGTCAGGAGACTGCGGAGACTCATCAAGGCAAAGGGCTTCGGTCGAAGCCTGGTGGAATACGTCGGCGACTCGCAGTTGCCGGTGATCACGACCCATTTCATCCCGGCGCTGGTATTCAACTACCATGGCCGAGAGGTTTACTGTGTCGTCACGGATACGGATATCCACCGGGTTTGGGCGTCGCGGTATCCGCGGAAGGGCTGTATCACCTATCTTTCGCCCTGCCGTCATGCATCGTTGCGGTTACGAGCGTATGGTGTCCCGCACCATCGGATCATCGAGACCGGATTCCCGTTACCCAAAGAAAATATCGGCGAACGGCGTTCGATACTTCACCGCGATCTCGTCGCCCGGTTGGTGAACCTGGACCCTAACGGCGTTTTTTTTGAAAACTATCGGGGGGTTATCCGCGAAAAGCTGTTTGCCGACGACTCAGCGCCACCCACGTCGTTCAATGATTTAAAGCGGCACGCCACCCATCCCCTCACCATTACCTACGCCATCGGCGGGGCAGGCGCTCAGGGCGATATCGTCCTTCGCATGATCAAGGCCTTGGAGCGCCGCCTGAGAGAAGAGCGGATCAAAATCAATATTGCCGTCGGCACAAAACCGGAAGTAAAGGAATGGCTGGAGCGAGAAGTGGAACGGATTGGCCTGGACAATCACGTAGGCAGGGGCATTACGATTCTTTATGGAGATATCTATGAAGAATACTACGCAGCCGTGAACCGCGCGCTGCGCGCCACGGACATATTATGGAGCAAACCGAGCGAGGTGTCATTTTATACCGGCCTGGGCCTGCCGATCGTCATGGCGCCGTACATCGGTGCGCACGAAAAATACAACCGGGACTGGCTGTCTCATCTGGGGTCCGGATACATTCAGGAGGACCCGGATCAAGCGGATGCATGGCTGACCTATTGGTTGGAAGATGGACGGCTGGCGCGCGCCGCGCTGCAAGGATACCTCTATGCGCCCTGTATGGGGACCTACAATATAGAAAAGTTGATACAGGAAAGGCCTGCCGCTGTCCGGGCAGGCACCAGGGCTTGAACCGAAAAAGTCGGCTGCCCGCACTGCGGATTGTTGTGCCCCTCCAGAAAACCGGCCAATCCATTGCTTTGCCTTGAAGGTTGAGGTGCTTACAAGCGCCACGATGGCATCCCGCGCGTATCTCTCTTCAGACCCTCATCATCGTTTGCAGGTGAACAAACTCGTAAGGGGCAGGGATATATCCCTGCCCCTTTGCAGGCCTTTCCTATTGTTCCGGCTTTTCTTTCGGCGCAGGGGCAAGCGGGGCCTCCGTGCGTTTCAAGATGTCCCTCTTTTGAAGCACGATCTCGATACGCCGGTTTTTCTGCTTGTTCGCCGGGGTGTCGTTCGGGGCGATGGGGCGGTATTCTCCGAACGCGCCCGCCATAAGCATTTCAGGCGGGACCCCAGTGAATTCTTGTAAAAACCGCACCACCGTGGTGGCCCTGGCAGCGGAGAGCTCCCAGTTGGTGGGGTAGGTGGCGCGCAGGGACTTGGAGATCGGCACATTGTCGGTATGGCCTTCCACGCGGATTACCTTATCGTTCAGGCCCTTGACGATATGCCCAACCTTGCCCAGCATCTCTTTGCCGCCGGACTTTAGTTCCGCGCTGCCGGAATCAAAGAAGATCTTTTCCGCCACATTGACGGTGAGCTTATCTTCGTATTGGCTGATGGTCACCTGGCCCTCGCTCACCTCTTTTTGCAGCTGGCTCATGAGTTGCTCATAGGTGGCCTTGTTCTGTTGTTCCCTGGCGAGGAGATCCGCCTTTTCCTTTTCTGCCTGCGCGGCCTGTTCTCTGCAGGCGCTGTACCCTGCCTGAAGGCCGTTGTACCGCTCCTGAAGGCTGTTATAATCTGTCTCGAGCTTTTTATATTTTCCCGAAGAAGCACAGCTTACGAGCAGAGCGCTCATGATCCCTACACCGACCCATACGATAATCTTTTTCATGTCATCCCTCCTTTCTGCGTGCCCTCTGGTGAATAGCACATTTTTTCTTCCATGGCAATATGTCGCGCGTCCCCTCCAAAAACGCACGCGCGATGAGGATAACCCTCTTATTCATGCCTGATCCTGAAGAGAGAGGTAGCGGCAGCTGCCCCGGCCAAGATTGCCCCCACGAGGTATGCCTGTCGTAATCCAAACAGAAACTCGGCAGCTTCCTTACCTATCGGTGAAGGTTGTTGTAAGACGCCGGGCGAAACCAGCGCATAGAGCACGGCCCCTCCCGTGGCAATGCCGAAAACCATGCCCACATTTCGCACTGTTGCCACTATACCCGAGGCCATGCCCAGGTGGGGCCTGGGAGCGCTTCCCATGACGGCGCTATTGTTTGGAGATTGAAAGACGCCCGCGCCCAGACCAAATACAGCCAATCGCCACACGATGTCGAAAGAGGTAGCGGAAGAGGTTAATTGACTCATAAGGAAGAGGGCGACGGCGCTTATGGCAGCGCCGAGACATGCCAAGATACCAGTGCCGATGCGGTCCGAAAGGGAGCCACTGAAGGGTGCGACCACCATGACGGCCAAGGGGAAGACGGTCATGGTCAGACCTACGGTATTCGGCGCGTAGTGTAGGAGTCTTTGCAGGTAAAAGGGGGTAAGGAATACCAGCACGAACTGGGACATAAAATTCAAGAGGGCGCTGATATTGGCAAAGGAGAAGGTGAGGTTGCGAAAAAGGTCCAGGTTGAGCATTGGTTGATCAGTCCTTCGTTCTATCCACAAGAAGCCGAGCGCAGCCAGCATCGCCACCCCGAGCATAATGCCTGCCGCAATGCTAAAACCTCCATGTTGTGAATAGTTAACAAAGAGAAGGAGAGAGGATAGGGCGATAAAGGAGGTCAGTGCCCCGCCAATGTCTATCGTCCCGGGCTGCCCTTTCAATTCAGGGAGGATATGGCGGGCCCAGAAGAACCCTGCGATGCCGATGGGAAGATTGATCATGAAAACAAAAGGCCAGCCCCATGCGTAGGTGATGAAGCCGCCTAAAGAGGGGCCTATCGCCAGACCAACGGCGATGCTGATGGCATAAATACCCAGGCCCTTGCCCAGCTCAGATGGCGGGAAGGAAGCAGTCATAATGGCAAAGGATACGGCCATCATCATCCCGGCAGCGAGCCCTTGAACGGCCCGAAAGGCGACGAGCCAATAAATCGTGGGGAGAAAATAGGAAAGGCCGCAGAGAGCAGAGGCGATGACGAAGCCGGCAAGACCTGTCAGATATACCCTTCTATAGCCGAGGATATCACCCAGACGACCATAGAATAGGAGGAGACTGCTGATAACGAGGAGATATGTCATCGGGACCCATTGTGCCGCTGAAAGCCCCGCATCAAAGTATTGAGCGATCGTGGGCAGGGTAACGTTGACTATGCTGGCATCAATAGGCCCCATAATATTGGTGAGCATAACCGTAGCCAGGATGACATAGCGGTTGGCATACTGCGATTTGAGAGATGTACCCCTCATTCTTTACCAGCTCCCTTTTTTTGCTATGGCAGCCGGGCCTAAGTTTTTTTATAGAGCCCGTCCTTGCCCGCCTTTACCTATATACCATAGTATCGATTTTAAAGTCTAATCATCGGCGTGGCGGGAGAATGTGCGGCAGGAAAGATAACAAAGCCCCCCTTGCCCTGTATCGCATAGCGATACATCTGGCCAAAAGGCCACCTTCGGCCGACCTCTGTAATTTATGCACAGCGTCCCGCTCTACTTTGTATAAAAATCTAAGTGATGGGATGTCGCATTGCGACAGTAGGGGACCCCTTTTTTAAAGGGGGGTTGAGGGGGATTTGCAAGCTTATTCTCGCAACAATTGGTTTTGCCTCGCCGTGTGATATAGTAGGTTCGTTATCAATGAGATGAAGATCCTCCTTATCCAACCGCCCATCCGGGATTTTTATCGAACATCACTGCGGACGCAGCCGATCGGCCTGGCCTATCTTGCCGCTTCCCTGAGTACGCATGGCCATTCGGTAGAGATCCTCGACTGCCAGACGGATAAGAAGAGGTCGATCCCTCTACCCCCTGAGCTTGCATACCTTCAGGCATATTATCCCTTTGATGACCGAAGTCCTTTCAAGCTCTATTCCGGCTATTACCATTTCGGCATGGGCTGGGATGAGATCGGCAAGAGGGTTGAGGCTTCGCGGGCCGATGTCTTTGGGATCTCTTCTTCCTTTACGCCGTATCATGGTGAGGCGCTGGAGGTCGCCGGGATCATCAAGCACGGTGATGGAAGAAGGATCGTCGTTATGGGAGGGGCCCATGTCAGCTGCGATGCTCACGGGGTTCTAGAAAGCCCTCTGGTAGATTATGCCGTATTGGGCGAGGGAGAACTCCGTTTCCCCATGCTTTTAGAGCAGCTTGAGAACGGATGGATAAAAGGGATTGAAGGGATCGACGGGATCGGATATCGAGTAGATGGAAGGGTGAGGATCAACCCGCTCAATACCTTCGTCCGGGACCTTGACGATCTCCCCCATCCTGCCAGAGGGCTTCTCGATCTCGATCGATACCGCATCAAGAAGAAGAGGGCCACCATGATCATTACGAGCAGGGGGTGCCCGCATGGGTGCGCTTACTGCTCAGCCCGTCTCGTCATGGGGGCTTCTTTTCGGGGGCGGTCTCCGGAAGGCATCATCCAGGAGATGCTGGAGTGCCGACAGAGGTATGGTATTAATGTCTTTGATATAGAGGATGATAATTTCACCTTTGACAAAGGACGGGCAAAGAGGCTGCTGAGTCTTATCATTGAGACCTTTGGCCAAGGGGGTCTTCAGCTTTCCGCCAGGAACGGCATCTCGTTTGCTTCTTTGGACGGGGAGCTTCTCGGATCGATGAAGCAGGCGGGCTTCAAAGAGATCAATCTCTCCTTTGTCAGCGTCGATCCCTCAACCAAAGAGGGCATGCAGAGACCCGAAGGGATGGCCGGTTTTGATGAAATCGCAGCAGAGGCGACACTGGCCGGCCTCAACGTGATCGCCTACGCCATCCTGGGGATGCCCGGCCAGACCGTTGCAGAGATGGTCGGCACGCTGATCTATCTCATGGGGAGGAGGGTCCTGATCGGCCCCAGCGTCTATTATCCCACCCCGGGAACGGCCCTGTTCGAGCTCTGTAAGAGAGAGCGCCTGCTGCCGGCCGCCATCTCCCAATGGCGTTCCAGCGCCATGCCCATCGAGACAACGGATTTTAACCGTCTCGATTGCGCCACCCTCTTTCGTCTGGCACGGGTGATCAATTTCATCAAGGGGAGGATGGACACGGGTGAGCTGGATGAGGGGATGACGTGGAGAGAGCTGCGTCAGGTGTTAAGAGAAAATGCTAAAGAGAAAGCCCCTGCATGGGGCGAGCTCTTATTACTACTTATGAACGAGAGTTCCTTTTTTAGCCTGCGCGCTGATCCTGCGGCAAGGCAATCTATGGCGAAAGTGGCGACTTCGAGCAGGGTCTTGGACCATTTCTTTAACAATGCCTGGGACGAACCTATCCTCAAGAGCCGCGCAGATTAAAGCAGGCTTACTTTTCCCCTATCTCCCTGTGTTATACAGAAAGACAGGGAATTCCCTTTCGCGGATCGCCTGCGGCGGTCTGCTATTTCGCCGGAGCTCCCTGAGGCGCAGGAGCAGCAGGGGCCTCTGTTTTCGCCGGTGCCTCTTTGGGAACAGGGGCGCTCGGGGCCTCGGTCTTTGCCGGAGCCGTCTTCGGCGCCGGAGCGACTGGGGCCTCGGTGCGTTTCAAGACGTCTCTCTGCTGAAGCACGATCTCGATACGGCGGTTTTTCTGCTTGTTTTCCGGTGTGTTGTTAGGGGCAATGGGCTGGTATTGTCCAAACGCGGCTGCCAAAAGCATCTTGGGCGGGACCCCTCCATGCTCCTGTAAAAACCGCACGACCGTGATGGCCCTGGCTGCGGAGAGCTCCCAGTTGGTAGGGTAGGTGGGCTGCAAGGGCTTGGCAATCGGGACATTGTCCGTATGGCCTTCCACGCGGATTACTTTGTCAGTCAGCCCCTTGACGATGCGCCCGAATTTTTTCAGCAATTCCCTGCCGCCGGGCTTTAGCTCAGCGCTGCCGGAGTCAAAGAATATCTTTTCCGCCACATTTACGGTGAGCTTATCTTCGTATTGCCGGATCGCTACCTGCCCCTCGCTCACCTCTTGTTGCAGCTGGTTCATGAGCTGATCATAGGTGGCCTTGTTTTGTTGTTCCCGCGCCAGAAGATCCGCCTTTTCCTTTTCTGTCATCCCGATCTTGCCCTGGCAAGCGTTGTATTTTTCCTCAAGCTTTTTGTATCTGTCTTCAGTAACAAAATAGACTATTAACGCGGTGATCAAGACCGCCGGTACCACCCAGACAATAACTTTATTCATATCATTGCTCCTTTCCTTATATACTGTATGACGTACAAAGAAATATCATATTTCTTCCCCGATATCAATATCTTAGGATTTTTTCCTAAGATCCTCAGATATGCTTGTATCCCTGGTAAACAACGTGCCCCTGGTTTATTCCGCCTCTCTTTTTTTCTATACTCACGGCTGAAAATAGTATATAGTACCGAACGATATATGAAGTCCGCTTCCGATAGGGACGGTGATGGCAAATACGTTTGCTATCCCGGGCAACAGCTTACCCACTACTAATTTAGAAAAGGAGGAAAACAGTATGGCAAAGAGTAAAAAAGGTTTTGTACCGACGCTCTTATTTTGCATTTTTCTGGGGGCCTTGGGGGTTCATCGGTTCTACGTCGGCAAGATCGGTACGGGTATAGTAATGCTGGTTACGTTAGGCGGGCTGGGTATTTGGGTGATCATTGATTTTATTCTCATAGTTAGCAGCAAATTCAAGGATAAAGATGGTCTTTATATACAGCCGTAGGGGATAAAGCTTACGGATAGGGGGCTGGTCTCTCTTTGAGGACCAGCCCTCCTATCCGTATCTTGACAGGTCTTGTGTTTCTATCTTTACCAATTCCTTCCTCGCTCTTCAGCCAATCAAAGGCTTTTCCCCTAATTCTATGGGGCACGTGTAGCACTTCTTTCTCCTTCGTTTCAAGAAAGCTTCCAAATCGTCCGGGGAAGATAAGAGAGTGTCATACCATTGCCCAATCATCTCGCAGCCATCGGGCAGATGGGCCCTGCATATCTTCGGTCTCTTGTCGTATATGGTACACAGGTTCTTTTTCGAGAGGTAGATGCACTTGCCCGCAATCAACATATTCCAGCGCCGATTTCTTATATAGATCCGGACGGTGTCGAAGTGCAGATACCACTTCAAGGTCTCGATGTCATGGCGGCATTTGGGGCTGGTTATAGAGAACGCCAGATCACGGCAACAAGGCGCCTTGCATTCTTTGCATGGATGAGCTTTTTTATTTTTTGATTTTTGCCTTGCCACGTGCTGCCGGAGAGCCCTTATTTTTTGAGACAATCCATTGCTATGCACGAATGTGCAAATGCAGCTCCGGCATTCATTGCTATCCCGACAAAGACAGCCTCCGCAATCTCCTCGTCCGATGCGCCCGCCCTTTTTGCGCTGCTAACATGAATCTCAATACAATAAGGGCACCTGGTAACGTGTGCGGCACCGATAGCGATCAACTCCTTGGTTTTTGTAGTAAGCGCACCTTCTTCAAAAACTTTTTGGTCAAAATCGACCAATGATGCAGCAATGTCGGACTTCAGCTCCATGAGTTTCCCAATACTTGCAAGAGCGTCTTTTGCATAAAAATAATCTTTCATACCATCTCCTTTTTTGCTTGGGATTGGGAATCAGGCCTATGTTCCGTGTTTGAGTTTCTTTTCGTTCCAGCGGGCGGTGCTGTGATGCCAGCCCCAGGGTATGATATGCACTGCGGCCGTGCCACTGGTTACAGGTAGCCCTATCAACTCACTATTTCTGTTAAGCTAATCAACAACTTCCCATTTTTCGTGCCTAGATTGTCTAATCATCAATCAAAGACCTGACCCCTTGTCTTCTCCTGCAAAGCATAAGCGCAGCCTTCTTAGTATATCAATAGATGTCTAAGGAGGAGATGACACGGCCTATCCCACTGCCTCCCGGTACTCCTTCCACAGGTCCGCCTTGTTGATACCGTGGTCGATGAAGTCCCAGGGGAAGAGCTCTTGCTCTTCCTTCTCTCTGTATACCCAGAATGCGGGGTTGATGTAAGAGTTCTTCAAGGCAGCAGCCCAGTCCCCATGAGCCTCATGGACCCGCAAGAGGATATCCGCCACCCTGCGATCGCCCATGGAGAGCAGGGTCTGCACGTACCCCCACTTGGGCAGCTCATTGAGCACGCGGCAGCGGGGGATCTTTGCCACCCCCTTTTTGACGGCCTGGAGCTTTTTCTTGAGGATTTTTACCTCCTCAAAAGGGTGCCACTGGAACGGGGTCCATGCCTTGGGGATAAAGGGGGCAATACTCACGGTAATCTCACCGACGCTCCGACCGCCCTTTCCCATGTGATGCCTGATGCGCTTGGCCAGGGTGCAAATCCCCTCGATATCCTCCCAGGTCTCGGTGGGGAGCCCGATGATGAAGTAGAGCTTGAGATTGGTTATGCCGTGGCCGGCGAGCGCCTCCACTGCTGAGAAGATCTCCTCGTCCCGGAGCCCTTTTGCCACTACCTGCCGCAGCCGCTCGGTGCCTGCCTCCGGGGCCATGGTGACGGTGCGATGGCGGCTCGCAGCCAGGAGCCTGGCGCGCTCCACGGTCACGGCATCGGCCCTGATGGAGGAGATGGCGATCTCACCCCCTTTCGCCGTGATATACGCACACAGCTCGTTGAACCCCGGATGGTCCCCCAGGGCAGACCCCACCAGCCCGATCCTTTTCCCTTGCTGCAGGCCCTGATCGGCCTCCTGTATGAGCCTCTCTAATGCCCTGTTGCGGAAGGGGAGGTAGATGGCCCTGACGGCGCAGAAGCGGCACCTGCGGGGGCACCCCCGGTTAAGCTCCATGAGGAACATCTCCTTGAACTCCGTCAGGGGGGTGAGGATGGCTGAGCCCGAGCAAAGCAGCCCCGGGTCTTTGATCCATCTCCTCTTTACCCTCGACGGGATTGCCTTGGCACGGGGTGCGAATTCCCTGAGCCGGCCCTCTTCATCGTACAGCGGCTCATACAAGGCCGGGCAATATACCCCCTCGATGCGGCATGCCTCTTTTAAAAGGTCTTCCTTTCCATTTCCTGCTGCTTGAAAGACCTGCAAGAAATCGAGCACAGCCTCCTCCCCCTCGCCGATGAAGAAGAGGTCCACAAAGGGGGCCAGGGGCTCGGGGTTGAGCGTTGCTGCCGCCCCTCCGGCGATGATGAGGGGGTCCCTGGGGTCTCTCTCCAGGGCCTTGAGCGGGATCTTGGCCAGCTGCAGGATGGAGAGGATGTTAGGAAAGTCATTCTCAAAGGGCAGGGAAAAGGCGATGATCTTAAACCGGGAAAGGGGTCTGCCGGATTCCAGCGAGAGCAGGGGGGTGGAAGCCCTCTCATATTCCCGCCATTGGCCTTCTTCAGGAAGGAAGGCACGCTCGCACACCACCTCCGGCAGGGAGTTGAGGAGGCGATAGAGGAGCTGGAACCCCAGGTTGGACATCCCCACATGGTAGGTGTTGGGGAAGACCAGGCAGATGGGGGTCTTCCCCCCCCATGGCTTGATGATGGTCCCCTGCTCCTGTGCAAGGAGGTCCCTATGGCTGAGAACGATTTTCCGCGTCACCAGGTGATCTTACCACAGTACGGGGACCTTGTGCGCCTTGTGAACCTTGTTCATGACTTAATCGGGCTGTTTGCGCATAAAGGTCGGGACGTCGTATCGCTCCTCCACCTCGGGAAAGGGCTCCGCGGCCTTGTGGAAGCGGAAGTCGGAGAATTGATCGATGCTCTTCCCCCTCCTCAAGAAGGTGGGGATATCCATGTTTTCCTCCGACCCCTCGGGCACCACCTGCAGACGGCGTTTCCGCTCCTGCTTTTCCTCCTCCGCGCCGAGGCCGGTGGCAATCACCGTTACCCTGATCTCGCCGTTCATCCGCTTATCGATGACCGCCCCGAAGATGATATTCGCCTCTTCATAGGTCTCCTTCTGGATAAGGGTGGAGGCCTCGTTGATCTCATTGAGGGTCAGGTCCGGCCCTCCGGTGATATTGAGCAGGATACCCTTGGCGCCATGGATGGAGATGTCCTCCAACAGGGGGCTCGATATGGCCCTCTGCGCCGCCTCCACGGCCCGGTTTTCTCCCGAGGCGGTGCCCATGCCCATCATGGCCATACCCATCTCCGACATGACGGTCTTGACATCGGCGAAGTCGAGGTTGATCAATCCGGGGACCAGGATGAGATCCGATATCCCCTTGGCCGCCTGGTAGAGGATCTCGTCCGCCTTTCTGAAGGCGTCGAGCAACGGCATGTCCTTGCCGCTGACGGTGAGGAGCCGCTGATTGGGGATGGTGATGAGGGTGTCGGCATATCTATTGAGCTCAAGCCACCCCTGTTCCGCTTGGAGATGCCTCCTGCGCCCCTCAAAATGGAAGGGTTTGGTGACGATGGCCACGCTCAGGGCGCCCACCTCCTTGGCGATGTTCGCCACGATGGGAGCGCCGCCGGTGCCTGTCCCCCCGCCCAACCCTGCGGTGATGAAGACCATATCCGCCCCTTCGAGGGCCTCTCTGATCTGGTCCATGCTCTCCAGGGTTGCCTTTCTGCCGATCTCGGGGTCGGCGCCCGCACCCCTGCCCCCGGTGATCATCTGGCCCAGCTGGATCTTCACGGGGCTCTGGGAGATCTTTAAGACCTGGGCATCGGTGTTGGCCGCGATGAAATCGACCCCCTCCAGCCTGAGGTCGATCATGGTGTTTAACGCATTGCAGCCGCCGCCGCCGACGCCTATCACCTTTATCCGCGCCCCCATTTCATGATTTTCATCAAGCTCAAACATCTCTTAAGCCTCCTTTCACATCCCCTTGTCGGGGATATCAGCCGTTTTTTTTGATCATCTCCTTCAACATGCCTAGAAGAACTCCTTAAACCAGCCCTTCATCCTCCTGGTTACCTTGTCGAAGATGTTGTTCTCGCCGGGGGCAAACCCTACGCCCGTCTGGCCCTTCATACCGTAGAGGACAAGCCCCACGGCGGTGGTATAGATGGGGTTTTTGACGATGTCCGTCAGCCCCCCTATCTCCCGGGGATACCCCGTGCGCACCGGGAGGCTGAAGATCTGCTCGGCGAGATCCGCCACGCCTTGCAGGAGGGCCGATCCGCCGGTGAGGACGATGCCCGAGGCGGTGACATTTTCGTACCCGGAGTTAGCGATCTCCCGATGCGTCAGGGACAAGATCTCTTCCATGCGGGATTCTATGATCTCCGCCAGGGTGTATCTGGAGATGACCTTGCCCCCGCGCTCACCCACAGCGGGGACCTCCACCCGTTCGTCCTTTCCCACGAGGGATGTCAGGGCACATCCATATTTCTTTTTTATCTTTTCCGCCTCTTCGATGGGGGTCCTCAAGCCGATGGCGATGTCGCCGGTAACGTGGTCGCCGGCCAGGGAGATGACGGAGGTATGTTTTATGCTCCCCTGATGGAAGATGGCGATGTCGGTGGTGCCGCCTCCGATGTCGACGAGCGCCACTCCCAACTCCTTTTCCTCGGGGGTAAGGGCCGCCTCACTGGAGGCCAGCTGCTGTAAGATGATGTCGTTGACCTCCAAGCCGGCCCTGTTGGCGCACTTTATTATATTCTGCGCCGAGGTGACCGCTCCGGTAACGATGTGGACCTTGACCTCCAGCCTGACCCCGCTCATACCCTGGGGGTCCTTGATCCCGTTCTGGCCGTCGACGATGAATTCCTGGGGCAGGATATGGATTACCTCCCGGTCCATGGGGATGGCGATGGCGCTGGCGGCGTCGATGACCCTCCGCATGTCGCTTTCGGACACCTCGTGGCTCTTCACCCCGACGATCCCGTGGCTGTTGAACCCCTTGATATGCCCGCCTGCTATGCCGGTGTAGACCGAGGTGATCTCGCACCCTGCCATGAGCTCCGCTTCTTCCACCGCCCGTTTGATCGATTGCACCGTGCTCTCGATATTGATCACGACGCCTTTTCTGAGGCCATGCGACGGATGCGTGCCGATTCCGATGATATCCAACCCCTTTGCCGTGGGGACGCCGACAATGGCGCAGATCTTGGTCGTCCCGATATCGAGACCCACGATGTATTCTTCCTTCTTGCCCATCTTTTCACCCCCTTTTCTCAAGCCCGACCACGATGCGGTCGGGGCTCTCATACAGAATATAGTGCACAGGCAGGCGTTTCGCTGCGAGCGTCTTCCAGACCTCTTCCAATCGCCTGACCTTGAGCTCCATATCTCCTGCGTGCATATAAATCATCGTGCCTCCCTGCACCGTAAATATGGTCAGGTCGCCGATCTCGTTGAATTGGATCTCGGAGATCCCCTCTTTGGAGAGGTAAGGATGATCCTGCACCTCCCTGATGAACCACAGGGCCTGTTCGATGAGATCCTTTCTCGCGCCCCGCTTCCACGCCTCGTCCTCCCATCCGGTCACAATGGGGTAGTCCAGGTCCTCACCGGGTGCGGGCTCCTTAAACGGGGTGCCGTCTTCATCTACGTAGTAGAGCTTATCGAGGCGGATCAGGGCAATTGGATTTCTCTCAATGACCTGTAACGACAGGGTGTCCGGCAATACCCTGCGCACCACACACGATCTGACCCAGGGAAGCTCCTCGATGCGCTGGGAGATCTTCCTCAGCCTGAGGTCGAGGATCGGCGTTTCAGGCGACACGGAGGCGGCTTTGATGATCTGCTGGGGGTCCGTGCGCAGGCATCCCTGTACCTCGATCTTATCCAGCTTGAGCTGGGAGGCGAGCAAGAGCCGCGTACCCCTCTCCAGACCCCAGATAAAGGCGATGAGGGCCGCCGCCATTCCTATCAAGAATAGCTTCTTTCCCTTTTTCATCCCGCACCCTCCTCGATCTTCATGGAGGCTTCCTCCACGATGATCTCCACGAGCTTAAGAAAGGAGATCCCCACCTGGGCAGCTGCCTTGGGCACGAGGCTTGTCTCCGTCATTCCGGGCAGGGTATTTACCTCGGTGATAAAGGGCTCCCCTTCTTCGCTCAGGAGGAGATCCACCCTGGCACAGCCGCTGCAGCCGAGGGCCCGATAGGCCTTAAGGCCCAATTTACCTATCTCCTTCTCTTGTCGCTCGCTGATCCGTGCAGGCAAGATATATTCCGTCTGCCCCGGCGTATACTTTGCCTGGTAGTCGTAAAAACCTCCCAAGGGGACTATCTCGACGATCGGCAGGGGCTCCCCCTTGAGGATCCCCACGGTGAGCTCCTTTCCCTTGATGAAGCGCTCGACAAGGACCTCATGATCATAGCCCCTGGCGCTTCTCACGGCCTGCTGCAGCCCCTCTCGGTCCATGACGATATCTATCCCTATGGTCGATCCCTCTGAGGCCGGTTTGACTACCCAGGGGGGAGGGAAGGGCGGCTCCTCCACTTCTTTTCCCTCAGGGGGGCAGATGAACTCCGGTGTGGGGAGGCCGTGGTAGAGGAAGATCTCTTTGGCCTTGATCTTGTTCATGGCCAGGGCGCTGGCCAGCACCCCGGAGCCGGTGTAGGGTATCCGCAGCAGCTCAAGCAGTCCCTGAACCGTTCCGTCCTCACCCCACCGGCCGTGCAGGGCGATAACGGCCACCTCTATCCGCTCCTCCAGGAGGCGTTGGACGATATCTGCGGATACCTCAATCCCCACGGCTTGGTACCCACCCTCCTGCAGGGCCTTCAACATGGCGCTGCCGGTCTTCAAGGATACCTCCCGTTCACGGGAGATCCCGCCCATCACCACCCCGATGCGCTTGTTACGCCAATGCTTGCTCACCGATGATCAGCACCTCCAGCTCAAGCTTGATCCTTTTTTCTTTATAGATCCGCTGCCGGATCAATTCTATCAGCCCCAGGACATCCCGCGCCCGGGCAGCCCCCATATTGACGATGAAGTTCGCGTGCAGGGGCGAGATCATGGCGTCTCCCCTGCGCGTACCCTTTAACCCCGCCTCTTCGATCAGCCTTCCGGCCGGTATAGCCGGCGGGTTTTTGAAGATCGAGCCGGCGCTGGGCTGAAACAGGGGTTGCGTCTCCTTTTTTTTCCGCAGAAACTCCTCCATCCGATTCTTGATCTCATCCCTTTTCCCCTTGTGCAGGGCGAACTCCCCCTGGAGGATGATATCTTCAGCCGGAAGGTCTATGCCCCGGTAGCCGAATGCCACCTGAGACCGTTTCACCCACCTGGTTTCTCCCGCGCCATCCATGACCAACAGGGAGGAGATCATTGCTCCTATCTCGGCGCCCCAGCTTCCGGCATTCATCCGTATTCCGCCCCCCACCGTACCGGGGATGCCGGCCAGCGGCTCGAGGCCGCCGAGGGCGTTCGCCGTGCAAAAATTGAGCAGCTGGGGGAGCCCGGCGCCCGCCCCAGCCATGACCTTGTGCCCCTGTTTTTTGATCTCTTTGAACCCATGGGAGAGGTTTATCAGGGGCTCGCGCACACCCTTGTCGGCCACGAGGAGATTTGTCCCGTTACCGAGCAGGAGGTATGAGAACCCCTGGTCACGGCACAGGGCCCTCACGATGTTGAGTTCTTCCAGGTCTCGGGGATAGAGGACGAGGTCGGCCGGTCCGCCGATCCTGAAGGAGGTGATCTCGCTCATGGGGATCCCCCGCCGGATTGCCCCCTTGAAGCCGTTTTTTCTGATACCCCGCTCCAGGCCGTTGCTGGTCATGCGGACCCCTTCTTCAAGGCTTCCACGATGCCCTCCGATACCTCCCAGATGTTGCCCGCGCCCAGGGTCATGACGATGTCCCCGGGCCTCACCAAAGGTATAATCTCCCCAACCAATCTCTCCCTGTCAGGGACGTAGTGGACCTCGATGCCTCCTTTTTTCTCGATCTCCTGAACAAGGGCCTTGGCAGTTACCCCCGGGATGGGGTCTTCCCCCGCCGGGTAGATATCCGTGATGAAGAGTATATCGGCCTCAGCGAAGGCGGAGATAAACTCATCGAAGAGATCTCTCGTTCTCGAGTAGCGGTGGGGTTGGAACAGGGCGACGACCCGCCCCTTGCCCAGCCCCTTGGCAGCTGCCAGGGTGACCCGGATCTCTACAGGATGGTGGGCATAGTCGTCGATGACGGTTACCCCGGCATCCGCCCCCTTGAGCTGGAACCGCCTCTGGACGCCGGTAAAGCCTTCCAAGGCCTCCTGGATCAGGCGAAACCCTATGTCCAGCTTGAGACCGCAGGCGATGGCGGCCAAGGCATTAGATACGTTATGGACCCCCGGCATCCTGAGCCTCACCTCTCCCACTGCTCGGTCCTGCCAGGAGGCCTCGAAGGCGATGCCCCACCCGTCGGGCCTTATGGCCTGCCCGCGCAGGTTCGCCTCTGAATCGAGGCCGTAGGTGATGTACCGCTTGTCCACCCAGGGGATAAGGGCGCGGATGTTTTCATGGTCGAGGCAGAGGATGGAGCTCCCGTAGAAAGGCACCTTGTTGATGAACTCCAAAAAGGTCCTCTTGAGATGCTCGATGTCGTCATAGTAGTCCAGGTGCTCGGGATCGATATTGGTGACAATGGCGATGGTGGGGGACAACGTGAGGAAACTGCCGTCGCTCTCGTCGGCCTCAGCCACCAGAAATTCCCCCTCCCCGAGCCGGGCGTTGCTCCCCAAGCTATTGAGCCTCCCCCCGATCACCATGGTGGGGTCCAGCCCCGCATGGGCGAGCACGGTGGCAATCAGGGAGGTCGTCGTGGTCTTACCGTGGGTGCCGGCGACGGCGATGCCGTATTTCATCCTCATCAACTCCGCCAACATCTCGGCGCGCGGGATCACCGGGATCATCCGGGCCTTGGCCTCCCGGATCTCCGGATTGTCCCTCTTGATGGCCGAGGAGAATACCACCACATCGGCCCCCTGCACATTCTCCGGCTTATGGGCATAGGTTATCGTGCACCCCATCAGACTCAGTCGCCTCGTGATCTCCGTCTCCTTGGCGTCCGATCCCGTGATGCGGTAGCCGAGGTTGAAGAGCACCTCTGCTATGCCGCTCATGCCGATGCCCCCGATCCCGACAAAGTGTATCTGCTGGTTTTTTTTCCGGTACATGTCTTTTTCCCTACTTCATTCCCAGCAATCGGTAGCACTCATCGACGATACGGGCGGCAGCATCGGGCAGCCCCAGGGCAGCTGCCCCCTTTTCCATCTCTTGCAAGGCCGCGCAATCGCGATAGAGGAGGAGGATCTCCCGAGAGAGCCTCCTCCCCGAGAGCTCCGCATCGGGGATCATCCTCCCCGCGCCCTGCCGCACCATGACCTGGGCGTTTTTGCGCTGATGGTCGTCGGCGGCGTAGGGGTAGGGGATCATGATCGAAGCCCTGCCCCATGCACAGAGCTCGGTTATGGTGGCGGCCCCGGCCCGGCAGATTGCCAGATGGGCCTCGCGGTAGCACGGGGCCATCTCATCGATAAAGGGGTGGACCGAGGCCTGAAATGCCGTCTTCTCATACTCCCCCTTGACCCAGCCATAGTCTCCTTCGCCGGTTTGATGGATGATGCTCAGATCCTTTTTTATCTCCTCCAGGGCAGGTAAGGCCTCTATCATCGCCCTGTTGATGGCAGTAGCCCCTTGGCTCCCCCCGAGGATGAGGAGGGTAAACCCCTTTCCCTGTCTCTTTTTTCCCCTCCCCTCGAGCACCCCCCGGCGCAGGGGATTACCCGTCACCCGCACCTTCGCCGAGGGAAAGAAGCGGGCACCCTCTGTCCACGAGAGAAAGACCCGCTGAGAGAACCGGGAGGCCATCCTATTGGTGAAGCCGGGGTGGACATTTTGCTCTTGAATCACCCGCTTTATCCCGAGCAGGTAGGCGGCGAATATCACTGCTCCGGCAGAGTAGCCCCCCAGGCCGATGACCAGACGGGGTGAGATCCTGCGCAGGAGCGCTACGGACCACCATATCCCGAGCAAGAGGGTGGAGAGCGCTGCGGCCTTTCCCCACCATGACCTCCCCTTCAACGGGGCAGCGGGTATTGTCATCAGCTCGAACCCCCGTTGGGGGAGGATCCGTTTCTCCAACCCCCTGCCCGTTCCGATGAAGATGATTTCCCATCCCTCTCGCCTTCGGGTGAATTCCTCGGCCAGGGCGATGCCGGGGAAGAGATGCCCGCCGGTGCCCCCTCCTGCGATGACGACCTTTCCCGTCATTCCTTTACCTTACTGGCCGAGATGCTCAACAGGAGCCCCACCCCCACGAGATTCGCCACCAAGGAGGTCCCGCCGTAGCTGATGAAAGGGAGGGTGAGCCCCTTGGTGGGGAGCAGCCCCAAGACCACCCCCATGTTGATGATTACCTGCAGGGCGATCAGGCAGATGAGCCCCACGGCCAGATGTGCTCCGAAGGTATCCGCGGTTCTCAAGGAGATCCTCACCCCCCGCCAGATCAGGAGGGCAAAGAGGATGATGACCACCATGATCCCGATAAACCCGGCTTCTTCCCCCAGGATGGCGAGGATAAAATCGGTATGGGCGGCAGGGAGGAAGAAGAGTTTTTGCTTGCCATCGCCAAGCCCGACACCCCAGGGCCCGCCGGAACCCAGGGCCACGAAGGACTGAACGATCTGGAATCCCATACCCTGCATATCCTCCCAGGGATGGAGGAAGGCGATGAGCCTGCGATAGCCGTAGGGAAAGCGGGTGATAAAGAGGTAGAGGGCAGGTGCCGCGAGCAGCGGCAGTGCCAGGAGATACGAGAACCTCGTCCCCCCTATGAAGAGGAGGACCATGGTTAATATCCCCATGAGTATAGCCGTGCCCATGTCCGGCTCCAAGATAACGAGGAGGACCATGACGCCGGCAATGGCGATCACCGGGAGAAATCCCCGGAGAAATTCCTTGATCTTATCCCCCTTTTTGGTCAGGGCATAGGCGAGGAAGATCACCAGGGCCAGCTTCCCCAGCTCGGATGGCTGGAAGGCGAACCAGGGGGTCATCAGCCACCTCCTCGCCACCCCCACCCGGAGACTCAAACCGAGCGCGGGGATCAAGACCACGATCAACAGTAGGAAGCTCAGGACGAGGATAGGGTAGGTCCAGGCGCTCAACCTGCGATAATCGATCTTCATGGCCCCTACCATGCCGATCAGGCCGATGAGGGAGAAGAGGAGCTGCCTTTTTAAGAACTTGAAGCTGTCATGGTACTGCATCTCGGCCACGACGGCGCTCGAGCTGTAGACCATGATCCACCCGATGACCAACAGGGCCAGGCATATATAGATGAGGATATAATCGTACCCTTTTTTCATCCTTCTTCCTTGGCGAAGTTCAGGACGAGATTCTTAAAGACCCGTCCCCGTTCCTCGAAGTTCTCGAACATGTCGAAGCTGGAACATGCCGGTGACAGGAGGATCGTATCTCCCGGATTGGCCAGCCTCCAGGCCAATTGCACCCCCTCCTTCATCCCCGCCACCGGATGGATGGGGATGGGGCCTTGCAGGGCCTCCTGCATCCGCGACTGTGCCTCGCCCATGAGGATAAGGATCTTGACCCGCTCTTCGATGACCCTTCGCAAGGGCGCATATGCGCCCCCTTTGTCACGCCCCCCTGCCAAGAGGATGATCGGCCCCTCGAGGGCGAGCAGCGCCGTGACGGCCGAGGCCACGTTGGTGGCCTTCGAGTCGTTGTAGACGCGCACCCCGTTCCATTCACCTACCAGCTCAAGGCGATGCTCCAGGCCGGCGAAGGACTCCAACGATTCCTGTATGACGGCACGGGGCACACCGCATATCGTGGCGGTCGCAACGGCAGCCATGATGTTCTCGCGGTTGTGCATCCCCTTGATCTTCACCCTTGCCAGGGCGAATCGTTCTGCCTTTTCGCCGTTTTTATACACGACGGTATCTCTGTCCTCCAGCCACACCCCTTGCTGTCTGTCCCTTTCCCGGCTAAAGGGGACCACCTGCGCCCTGATGTGGGGGATCAAGGCCTTTACTGCCGCATCATCCGCGTTGATTATTGCCCAATCTTGAGGTCCTTGATTGAAAAAGATCCTCGCCTTGGCGGCTGCGTAAGAGGCGAGGGTGGGGTGGCGGGTGAGGTGGTCCTCCCCCAGGTTGAGCAGAAGGGCGATCCACGGCCTAAAAGAGGAGATCGCCTCCAGCTGGAAACTGCTGATCTCGGCCACGATGTAGCCCGTTTCTTCCTGCTGCAGGAGATACGCCGTCAAAGGGGTGCCGATATTTCCTCCCACAAAGACCTTTTTCCCCCAGGCCGAGAGGATGTGGCCGATGAGGGAGGTGGTGGTGCTCTTCCCGTTGGTCCCCGTGATGGCGATCAGCGGCGCGGTCAGAAACCACGAGGCGAGCTCGACCTCGCTCACGATGGGGATCCCCTTTTCTCGTGCCTGTTCCAGCGGGGGGATACGGGGGTCCACACCGGGGCTCAAGACGATCAGATCCCCGCCGAGAAAGGTCCGTGCGGAGTGCTTGCCCAGCTCCACCTCGGCACCAAGGGCACGAAGCCGCTTAAGGGAGGGCCCCAGCCTCAACTCACGTTCGGTCTTTTGCTCGCTCACGATGACTGTTGCGCCCTGTTTTATCAGGAACTCCGTTGCCGCCATGCCTGTGGCGGCCATGCCCACCACGACGCAACGCTTCCCGGCGAGGTCTTTTTTAATGTCATATAGTTGCTGCGCTCTGTTCATCTCAACTTTAAGGTGCTGATGGCGATCAAGGAGAGGATGATGGTGACGATCCAGAAACGCACGATGATCTTCGGTTCGGCCCATCCCATTAACTCGAAGTGATGATGGATGGGGGCCATCATGAAGACCCGCTTTCTTCTCGTTTGGTAGACCGCCACCTGGATGATCACCGAGAGGGCCTCGATGACGAAGATCCCCCCGACGATGGCCAAGACGATCTCCTGCTTGGCAATGATGGCTACCGTGGCCAAGGCCCCTCCCAGGGAGAGGGATCCTATGTCCCCCATAAAGATCTGGGCGGGATAGGTATTGAACCAGAGAAACCCCAATCCTGCCCCCACGATGGCCCCGCAGAAGATACTGAGCTCCCCACACCCGCTCGTATAGGGGATCTGGAGGTAGCTGGAGAACTGCTTGTGTCCGGACAGGTAGGTGACAAGGGCAAAGGTCCCGGCCGTGATCATCACCGGCCCTATTGCCAGGCCGTCCAGTCCGTCGGTGAGGTTGACGGCGTTCGAGGTCCCCACGAGGATGAAGATGATGAGGATGATATAGAAAAGGCCTAAGTCGGGGCGGAGATATTTGAAAAAGGGGAAGGTGAGCCGCTGATCAAAGTCCAGAAGGGTGAACAGAACGATTGCCGCTGCCAGGGCGATGGTCGTCTGAAAGACCAGCTTTACCTTGCCGGATACCCCCTTGCCCCTCTTTATCTTTCTATAGTCGTCCACAAATCCGAGCAGGGCATAGGCAATGGTGATGAACAGGACCAGCCATATATAGGGGTTTGTCAAGGTGCTCCACAACAAGGTGGATCCGACAACGGCGATGATAACCAGGCTCCCACCCATGGTCGGGGTCCCCTCCTTGGCCCGGTGCCTGACGGGGACGTCCTCCCTCACCCGCTGCCCGAGCTGGAGTTCCTTGAGCTTTTTGATGAGCCACGGACCCAGGATGAAGGTGATGAGCAGGGCGGTAAGGGACCCGCAGATGGTCCTGAAGGAGATGTATTTCAGGACGTTGAAGGCGATATGGGTGGTATGGAGCGGATAAAGGAGATGATAGATCATAGTGCGTTCCTCAACTCTTTAATGATTTCTTTCATAGTGCGTCCCTCAGTTCCTTGATGATTTCTTCCATCTTCATGATGCGGGAGCCCTTGATTAACACCCAATCCCCCTCTTTTAAAATCCCGGAGAGGTGGAGGCTCACGGCGTGGTGATCCTTTCCGATCGTAACGGCCCGGGGGTCCATGCCGGCCTCCGTGGCCCCCTCGGCCACCTGGGAAGCGAATCGGCCGAGGAGAAAAAGGAGATTGATCCCTTTCTCGTGTATTGCTCGGCCGAGCTCCCTGTGGGCCTGTTCTGCATATTCACCGAGCTCCCACATGTCTCCGAGCACGGCGATCTTTCTCTTGCCCGTTACCTCCTCGAGGGTGCGCAGGGCCGCATCCATCGATTGGGGATTGGCGTTGTAGGCATCGTTGATGATCGTGATCCCCTTGCCGAGCGCCGTCAATTCCATCCTCATGGGCGGGGGTTCAAAGGCCTCCAATCCATCTTTTATATCCTCCATCCCCAGGCCGAGATGGGCGGTTGCCGCAGCGGCTGCCAGGGCGTTGTAGATCTGATGACGCCCTATGATCCTCAAGGAGACGGGTATCCTGCCGGCAGGTCCTTGTATTTGAAAGAAGACCCTGCCGTCCTCCTGTATGCGGATATCCGCTGCCATCCAGTCGGCGGGGTTTTTTGTGCCGAAGGATGTCTTGTTACCCGCAAACCGGTTGCTCAGTTGAACCACCCGGGGGTCATCGGCGTTGAAGATGAGCCTCCCTCGTGCGCCCATGCCCTGTAAGAGCTCCCCCTTGGCCTCCATGACCCCTTCGATAGATCCCAGCCCCTCCAGATGGACAGGCCCGATAGTGGTCAAGATCCCCAAATCGGGTTCTGCTATGTGGGTCAGCCTGAGTATCTCCCCCCTGCGGTTCATCCCCATCTCCATGATTGCCACCTGGTACGTGGAGTTCATCTTCAACAGAGAGAGGGGTAGCCCGATGAGGTTGTTGAGGTTTCCCGGGTTCTTCATGACCGTGTATCTTTTCCCCAGGATCCCGGCCGCCATCTCTTTGGTGGTAGTCTTTCCGTTGCTTCCCACGACGGCGACCAGGGGGATGGGGTGTCTTTTGCGCCAGAGATGAGCCAGATCTCCCAAGGCCTGCAGGGTAGTTGTTACCTTTATTATCGGGATGGTTTTGTCCGGGGCGGGCTCGATCTCTCCTTCCACCACGGCCCCCTTCCCCCCCCTCTGCATCGCCTCGGCGAAAAATCGGTGTCCATCGAAATTCCCTCCCCTCAGCGCGAAGAAGAGCTCACCCGGCTTGATGGACCTCGAGTCGGTGGAAACACCGGTAAAGGAGGCCCGTGCATCGCCCTGGATCAGGACCCCGCCGGTGGCCTCTAAGACCGTTTGCGCCGACAACTGTTCCTCCTCCGCGCTCATTGCCCTGTGCCCCTGTTCGCCAAGGCCTGACGCGCCTCCTCGCGATCGTCAAAGGGCAAGCGTTCTTCGCCTATGATTTGATATGTCTCGTGTCCCTTGCCGGTGATGAGCACGCAATCCTGCTCCCCTGCCAGGGCAATGGCCTTCTTGATGGCCTCTCTCCTATCGGGTATGACGAGGTAACGGCGCGGGGAGACCTCTCTCGCCCCCTGCTCTATCTCCTCGATGATCTTGAGGGGGTCCTCGGTGCGGGGGTTGTCGGAGGTGATGATGGCCAGGTCCGCCCACTTGACCCCTATCCGCCCCATGGGGGCCCTCTTGCTCCTGTCCCTGTCGCCGCCGCAGCCGAAGACGACAAATACCTTGCCCGCGGCGAGCTTCTTCACCTCCATGATGCTCTTCTCCAGGGCCTCGGGTTTGTGGGCGTAGTCGACGAGGACCCACGGATTGCCGTCCCCGATTCGCTCCATCCTCCCCGGGACCAGGGAGAGGTCTTTGATACCCTGTCTGATCGCCTCAGACGGGATGCCGAGGGAGATGCCCACGGCGGTTGCCGCCAGGATGTTGTAGAGGTTGTACTCGCCGATCAGGGATGTCCCTATCTCGATGGTTCCAACGGGGGTGGAGAGGGCGGCCCGGATCCCCGTTAACGATATCTCTCTCTTCGGCGCCCTCACCGCTCCTTGGTCCAGGCCATAGGTCATCTGCCGCGCCGGCGGGAGTTCCTTCGGTAGATCCCCCAGCAGCGGGTCATCGAGATTGAGGATGGCCCAGGGGGCCTTTTCCGACTCAGGCAGGAACTCGTGAAAGAGGCGCTTTTTGGCGGCAAAATATTTATCCATGTCCTCATGATAGTCGAGGTGTTCGGGACTGATGTTGGTGAATACCCCCACGTCAAAGTGGCACCCCCGCACCCGATCTTGGTCCAGGGCATGGGAGGAGACCTCCATCACCACATACTCCATGCCTGCGGCCACCATCTCGCGCAGCAATTGTTGCAAATCGTAGGACTGGGGGGTGGTGGTGGGGGCCGGTTGCTCTTTCCCCCTCATCCTGTAGTTGATGGTTCCGATCACGCCAACCTCTTTCCCCGCGGCCTTGATGATGGACTCGATCAGGTAGGAGGTGGTGGTCTTTCCGTTGGTTCCCGTGATCCCCACGAGCGTTATCTCGCGTGAGGGGTGGGAGAAAAATTCAGCCGAGACCTGGGCCAGGGCCCTCCGTGCGTCCTTTACCACGACCAGGGGGATGTCACCAAGGCGCGGGGGCATCTGCTCCACGATGACGGCCCCGGCCCCCCTTGCAATAACCTCCTCTATGAACTGGTGGCCATCCTGCTTCGTACCCGGGATGGCCACAAAGAGGGTTCCCTCCTTGACCCGGTGGCTGTGGTAAGAGATATCGGTAATATCCAGATCCATGGCACCCCGTGAGTCTAGCACATCCAGCGAGCGGATCAGCCGGGCTAACTGCACAATCGTGTCTTTACCGGGGAGGGGAGAATCTGAGGAAGACCTCGCTTCCCTCTTTGAGGGCATCCCCCGGGTTCGGCCGTTGATTGACCAGCAATCCACTTCCCGCCAGTCTGATTTGCACCTTTTCGCCTTCCAATTGCGCCAAGGCCTTTCGCATACTGAGGCCACGCAGATCGGGCATCCCCTGCCGTGAGGCAGTTTTGCTCCGGCTCTCCCTCTGTTTTTTGATCCGGGGGAGCTGAGCCAGGATGAGCTTTTTGCTGAAGTCTTCTCCCGTCGGGGGAACTCCCATATAACGCATGAGCTCCTCGGCGATCCTCTTGAAGACGGGCGTTGCCGTCGCCCCCCCGTAAGGGCTGTTCCTGGGTTCGTCCACGACCACCAGGATGGCCACCCGGGGGTCATCAGCAGGGAGAAATCCCATAAAGGAGGCGACGGTCTTGTCCTTTGCATATTTGCCGGTGGTGAGATCGATCTTTTGCGCGGTAGCTGTCTTACCGGCCACCTCGTAACCGGGAATACGGCCCCGCATGCCTGTTCCGCTTGCCACGACCTCCTTCATGACGGAGGTGATTCGCCGGCATATCTCCTCGGAGAGGACCCTTCTCCGCACCTGGGGGGAGAATTCCGCTACCACCTTGCCTTCCTCATCGGTTATCCGCTCCACGAGGTAGGGTTTCATTAAGTTGCCGCCATTGGCGATGCAGCTGAGGGCGGTGATCAGTTGGAGGGAGGTGACCGATACCCCCTGTCCAAAGGAGATGATCGCCAGATCGACGGGGGACCAGGATGCGGGAGAATGGATTTTACCCGCAATCTCTCCCAGGAGATCGATCCCCGTTGTTTCGGTGAACCCAAAGGCGTCCAGATAGCGGTAGTACCTCTCCGCACCCAGCTTCTTTCCTACTTTATAGGAGCCGATGTTGCTGGAGTACCGTATGATGTCGCGCATGCTCAGCCACCCGTGGGGGCTCACATCATGGATGGTGTGTCCCTGGATAGTCTGGGCCCCGTTTTCGCAGAATATGACATCGTTTTCCTTGGTTATTCCTTCCTTCAAAACGGCGGCCAGGAGAAATACCTTCATGACGGAACCGGGTTCAAATGAGTCGGTGACGGCGCGATTGCGCCACCTGGCCGGGCCGTACTCCTCAAAGAGGTTAGGGTTAAAAGAGGGTTGAACAGCCAGGGCCAGGATCTTTCCGGTGGCGGGTTCCATAACCACCGCCATGCCCCCCGCGGCCTTTTGCTCTATGACTTCTCTCCTCAGCTCCCGTTCCGCAATATATTGGATCCGGAGGTCGAGGGTGAGATGGAGGTTATGAGGGGCATTCATCCCTTTTTCCCTCTCGGGTATATATATCCATCTCCCCAGGGCGTCCCTCTCCAGCACCACATAGTTATTTGCCGTCTTCAGGTACTTTTCATATGCCCCTTCGAGACCTTCGAGCCCCTGAGAGTCCATCCCCACAAAACCTATGATATGAGACCCCAAATCGAAGTTAGGGTAAAACCTCCTGCTCTCGGGTATGAAATCCACTCCAGCGAGATGCAAGGCCTCGATCCGCTCCTGCTGAAGGGGGGTTATCTTCCTCTGCAGCCAGACAAAAGGTTTGGGGCTTGACAAGAGCCCGGCGATCTCGCCGGCATCTTTACCCAGGATGGGTGCGAGCTTGGCGGCAACGGCGCCTTTGTTGTCTATCTTGTCGGGTTGGGCATAGAGGGAGTTGACCCTCATGCTCACCGCCAGCACCCGTGCCTTGGAGTCATAGATGGTCCCCCGAGGAGGGGCCAGGTTGATCCTCCGAGCGTAGTATTGATTCTGAGCCACGGTGAGGGATTTGCCCCGTTCGAGGACCTGCATGTGGTAGGCGCGCACGGCGATAAAACAGAAACAGAGGATGAAGAACACGAAGACCATGCGCGTGCGGATCTTAAAGTGTAGTGCGGCTCGATCGTTCATCGTATGATTACCAGCTGATCCTTGCGGGGAGGGCTCATCCTCAGTTCTTCCCGGGCCCTTTTCTCCACCTGCTGTGCCGAGCGCAGGGTGGCGATCTCCAGCGTCCGCTCATTGCGGGCGGTGACAGCCGTTTCCTTTGCCCGCAAGCCCGAGGATATCTCATATCCGTATTGCACCACCTTGATCCTCGTCCATACGTAGCAGAGGATGCTCACGATGAGGAGGAAAACAAGAGCGGGCAGCAGGAAGGAGGGGCGCGAGGTCTTTTCTTTCACCCTCCTGGCCACCCTTTGTCTCTGCATGAAGGTGGTTCCACCGATCGTGCGGGCGGGGACGGCGGATGCTCTCATCGTCTACCTCCTTATTGCTCTCGCCTCTCTCTCATCCTCTCATTACGCACAGGATCTAACTTTTTCGCTCATCTTTAGGTGGAAATAGTGTCTCAGGGGGATAGCCAGCTCAAAGATCGCACTGCAGGCGATCGAATCGATCTTCCTCTCCCGAGCTTCGCACTCTTCCCGGTAGTCGTTCAAGAGTGGCAACGCCGGAAAGGCGCTTTTTGATACTTCCTCAGAGGCATTTCTGTAGGCATTCCTCGGAGATAACCCTTTCTGATAATAGGACCACATAGCCTTGACGAGGTGGACTTCTTTTTCCGTATAGTCCCTTATCAGCTTTTTCCCTACGCTGATCCTGCCGGGGGCAAGATAGCCCTGACGCTCCCAGTTGTGCAGATGATCCATGGTAATACCCGGGATGTTGCCCATCAATTCAGAAGCTCTCATGACAAACCCTCCTTTTTCGTTATACCCGCTCCGCCACCCTCAGTTTTGCGCTCCGCGCCCGGGGGTTATTCCTCAACTCCTCGGGACTGGCGGTGAGGGGACGCCTGGTGATGATCTGCAAGACCTTTTCCCTGCCCTTGCAGACGCACTGCGGCAGGGAAGGGGGGCAGATGCACGTGCTCTCCAACTTTTTAAAGCCTTGCTTGACGATCCTGTCCTCCAGCGAGTGGAAGGATATAACGCCGATCCTTCCTCCTTGCTTGAGCAGCAGGGGAGCTACAGGGAGGACTTCCTCTATTTTCTTCAACTCCTCATTCACCGCGATCCTCAGGGCCAAAAAGGTCTTGGTCGCAGGGTGAAGCCGGCGGGGGTGATACTTGCGCGGGATGGCTCGAGAGACGATCTCCGCCAAGTGGCCGGTGGTCTTGATTTTTTCTTGCTGCCTCTCTTTGCCGATGGCCCTGACGATCCTTTTTGCCCACCTTTCTTCACCATATCCCTTTAAGATCTTTTCTATTTCCTCGAGGGGGTAGCGGTTCACGATATCGGAGGCCGTCACCTTTCCCCTCGTGTCCATCCTCATGTCCAAAGGCCCGTCTTGCTGAAGGCTGAAGCCGCGCCCCTGTTCCAGAAGGTGAACAGTCGATACCCCTAAATCTAAGAGAATGCCGTCCACCTTCTCGATCCCCAGGGCTTGCAGGATCAGCGGGAGCCGGGTGAAGTCATCGTGCATCAAGGTTACCCGATCGGCGTATCCCGCAACCCGCTCTCGCGCCCGCTCCAGGATCTCTTGATCCCGGTCGATACCGATAACCTTGTTCCGCCCCGAGGCCCGTAAGATCTCCAGGGTGTGCCCGCCTTCACCGATGGTGGCATCGACGAAGGTCCCGCCCTCGCGGCACTTCAGGTGTGCTATCACCTCCTCCGTCAAGACGGGGATATGGAGATATCCCCTCACAGCCCCATCCGTTCGGCTATGCCCTCGCTTATCTCATCAAAGGTCTCTTTGTATGTTGCAAATTCTTTTTCCCAAACATCCTTATTCCATATCTCAAAGCGGTTCATCACACCGAGGAAGACGATTTCTTTGTTTAAATTGGCATGGTCGCGAAATTGCGGAGGGATCAGGATTCGCCCATGGTCGTCGATGGCGCACTCCATGGCCCCGGAATAGAAATAACGCAGGAAGGACTTCGCCTCTTTTTTGAGCTGGGAGAAGTCTTTCATCTTCTCCTCGAATATCTGCCATTCCGCAAAGGGATAGGCCACGAGGCAGCTGTCGAAGATGGTGACGATCAGCTCGTCGCTGCCATACTCCCGCTTCAGGGTCTCCCTGAACTTGGCGGGGATGCTGACCCTTCCCTTGCCGTCTATGCTGTGCTCGAATCTGCCTCTAAACACCCTCTTTGCTCCACTTTATCCCACTTTATCCCACTTTAATTATATAGAAGAGGGTATATGTGTCAAGCAAAATCTTGATTTTTTTAAAAAAATTGGTTCCCTAGAGAGGAATTTGTACAATAATTTGTACTATTTGATGATAAAAAGTGGTTAAATTAGGGTCATTCAGGGGTTTCTTCTGCCGCTTTCTTTTTTCCTTCGGCCTTTGGCCTCTGGTTTTTGGTCTTCGGCCACTGGCTGATGGTCTTCGCCCTTCGTCTTTCGGCCGAATATCCTTGCCACCCAGATGCTGGCCTCATAGAGGGCCACGAGGGGAACAGCCATCATGATCTGCGACAGGGGGTCCGGGGGGGTGAGCACGGCCGCCACAATGAAGATGAGGACGATCACATATTTTCTATTGCGCGCAAGCATCCGGGCGTTGACCACCCCCAGCTTGGAGAGGAAGAAAATAAAGAGGGGGAGCTCAAAGGTGAGGCCGAAGGTGAGCAGGAGCATGGAACAGAAGGAGAACGATTCCTTGAGCCTCGGCGCCGGTTGTATAAAATCCGTGGCAAAGCTCATGAAGAACTTGGCGCCCATGGGGAAGATGAAGAAATAGCCGAAGGCAGCCCCTCCTATGAAGAGGAGGGTGGAGAAGCAGACAAAGGGTATCGCGTATCGCTTTTCGTGGCCGTACAGGGCCGGTGCGACAAAGAGCCAGATCTGATAGAGGACAACGGGAGAGGCGGCGAATACACCTGCGAGGAGGCCGACCTTCATATAGGTAAAAAAGGCCTCGCCCGGGGTGGTGAAGATCATGGTAGCCCCCTTAGGCAGGGCCTTCTGGAGAGGCATCATCAGGAGCTGGAAGATCTCTTTGGAGAAGAGGTAACAGGTGATAAAGCCTATCCCCACGGCGATCAAGGATATGATCAATCTCTTGCGGAGTTCTTCCAGGTGTTGTATGAAGGTCTGCTTCTCCTCCACGAGCTAGTCGGTCTGAGGGCCCTTATCGGCTTCGGACCCTTTTCCCCGTTCCCCTCCCTTTTCCCTTTTCAGCCCCTTTTCCCTCTTCGGCCTCCGGTTTCTCTTCCTCCCCTTCCAAAAACTTTTTCTTCAGGGCCTCTTCCAGCTCCCTTCTGTCCGGGAGTTCATCCTTGATGGGTTTAATCTCTTCAAAGATGGTTTCCTTGACATCATCGGTGGCCTTCCGTAATTCACCGAGGGTCTTTCCCAGAGATTTGGCGAGTTCGGGAAGTTTCTTCGGGCCGATCAATATGAGGGCGAGGCCCGCGATAATCATGAGCTCAGGCAATCCTATACCAAACATCTTCTTTTCCTTGATCGATGAGATTTTTCAGTTGATGTATCAATAGTACCATATCTCGTCTCCCTTCGCAAGAGGACGCGCAAGCTCAGATTGTTATCCTCATCGTATCCTCGGCCAGGAGCACCTCGCCCGGGAATACCTTTTGGCAATCCTTTCTGATATCCGATAGGTCGCAGGGAGGGTAGAAGTGGGTGAGGCAGAGCCTCTTGCACCCGGCCTCGTTGGCAATGCGGCCGGCCAGCGCCGGGGTAAGATGCCCCGTGACCTTCATCCCCTCCGGAAAGGAGCATTCCAGGAGCAGGAGATCAACCCCCCTGGCCAGCTCCACGATGTTCGGACAATAGTCTGTGTCCCCGGAATAGACCAGCGTCTGCCCCTGGGAAGCGGCAAGCCGGTAGCCGACGCTCTCCGGGGCATGGTCAAGAGGGAGAGCCGTGACCAGGAGGCTGCCTATGGCCACCTCGACGGCTGCTACCTCGCGGATATGGATGCGAAAGGTATCGGGTTTTATCCGACTGTCGTAGACCGATCTGAGCCCCTCGAAGTATGCGCGAAAACCCCTGCCGCCGATGATGAGAAGGTCTTTTTCGCGAGGCGCCCCCGGGTACTTACAGGCGAAGATCAGCGGGACCAGCTCGGCTACGTGGTCCGGGTGGATGTGCGTGTACAAGATGGCATCCACATCCTTGTATGTCACCCCTGCTTGCAGCATCCTCACGAGGGTCCCGGAGCCGCCGTCGAGCAAGATGGATTGGTTTTCCGCCTTTACCAAGAACCCTGGGGAGCCCCTTGTCAAGGAGGGGACCCCTGTGCCTGATCCCAGGATGATTAATTCCATAGTTTCCACCTTGTGATGGGCCACTCTACCATGAGGTGGTCATCCCGGGCAAGGGCGTCGCCAAAGGTGGACAAATAATAAAAGCGTATCCCGGATCTAGTTTGCGGACGGCTATAGTTGGAGAGTGCCCGCACCGTATGCCGGAGGGAGCGGCTGCGCCGCCCGTCCCCGATGTGCAAGGCAGTTTTAGAGACGAGGAAGTTTAGAGGAATGTTTTTTGAGCCAAGAGGCCAGTTGAGCTTTGGTGAGCCTTCCGGAGGCGAGATCCATCATCATCGAGTATGCCTGCTCTTCGCGGGCAACGATCTCCCATCCGTTGCCTTCGAGGAAGATGTCCATCAGGACCAAGGCGATTCGCTTATTCCCATCAATGAATGGGTGGTTTTTGCAGAGATGGTATCCATATGCAGCAGCTTTTTCAAAGATAGTTTTGTGGATAAACTTGCCTTCCGTAGTCATTTTAGGTTGAGCAAGTGCAGACTCAAGCACGTTTCGGTCTCGAAGCCCACCGTGTCCACCGTAACGCTGCAAGAGATCGGCGTGGATCGTTAGTACGACGTCAAGCGGCACGAAACGGATAGACATTATTTGCTAAGAGCCTTTAAGGTGTTCCGCAATTTCTTGTTTGTTCGCTCATAGGCTCTCGCCCATGCGGCAAACTTCGGGTTGAAGGGAGTGAGGACGACACCTTGATCGGTTTCGATAAGGTGAAGTTCATCTCCCTCGTCGAGGTGATAGTTGTCGATAATTGTCTTAGGCAACGTTATACCGAGACTGTTGCCCACTCGTCGCACGGCAGTTTTGAGCATCACCTTACTCCTTATGTTTTTCTTACATTATAACAATTGTATTACAAGGAGTCAACTGCGGCCGGCCTAGCGGCACAGCGGCGATGCCCATTCGTCTTATATAAAAGCTCGGTATGTACCGGAGACATGTTTGTTGACCGAGGGAAAAAAGAAAATGCGGCATTGTTAACTTTCCCCTTGAAAAAAGGGAAAAGAGGGGTATAAGATGATCCTCGCTTACTCCCTTTAAAAAGGATGCTTGGATGTCACCGCCTCGAGGCCAAAAATCACCTCTGCCTTATCTCTCGCCCTGGTATGCGCTGAATCAGGCCCTGGCCTCGGCCAAGGAGGTGGGTTCCATCTTCTCCCACACCATGGCCTTTTTGGCGGAGATCTCCGAGGTCAAGAACGGGCTCTTGGGCCTCCTGGACGGGCAACGAGGCAAGATCGTTGTCGAAGAGGCCAGCGGACCGGCCTTGCAGCGGGCCAAGGGGAACAAGAGCAAGGCCGATGAGGGGGCATGCGGCGAGGTCATCCGCCTCGGGTCAGCTGCGGTGATCGCGGACCCCGCGTCAGAACCCCTGTTGCGGGGGATGGCCGAGGATGGCCGGCCCGCCGCGCTCTCCTGCATCTGCGCGCCCCTGCGGTGGGGTGATATCCCTCTCGGGATCTTGCTGATCGACGATCCCCATCCGCAGTCGGAGGATGGGCTCACCTTGTTGAAGGCCGTCGCCTCATTCATCTCCCCGGCCCTGGTGGTGGCGCGCTGGGGTGATGAGAAATCCTTGAATGAGATCTTGAGGAGGAAACTAGAGCGGGCAATCGCCCGTATGGACTTGCATACGGAGAGTCACGGGAGCCTGATGTCGGACGTCATCTCCCTGGTGGAGCGGACCCTCATCCTCACCGCCCTGAAAAAAGCGAAAAATGTTCAGCTGACCGCAGCCCGTTTCCTGGGCATCAACAGAAACACCCTGCACAAGAAGATCAAAGAATTGAAGATCTCCCTTCCTTAGGCCTTGACGCAATATTCGGCTACCAGATCTCCCACCTCGGCAGTGGTGTAGCCCATCTCACCGGCGGAAAGCCCCTTGAGGCGGTCCTGTACTACCCGCATGACGGCCGCCTCTATCCGGCCGGCAGCCTTCTTTTCTCCGAGCTGATCGAGCATCATCTGGCAGGCGCAGATAGCTGCCAGGGGATTGATCACGTTCTTGCCGGTATACTTTGGGGCGGAGCCCCCGATGGGCTCGAACATGGAGGTCCCCTGAGGGTTGATGTTGCCTCCGGCAGCGATGCCCATGCCTCCCTGGATCATGGCCCCCAGGTCGGTGATGATGTCCCCGAAGAGGTTGTCGGTGACGATGCAGTCGAACCATTCGGGATTTTTCACCATCCACATGCAGATGGCGTCGACGTGGGCGTAGTCCGTGGCGATATCGGGGTATTCCTTGGCGACCTCCTGAAAGGCCCGCTCCCACAGATCGAAGGCATAGGTGAGGACGTTCGTCTTGCCGCAGAGCGTAAGCTTTTTCGCCTTGGCGCGTTGACGGCAAAGTTCGAAGGCATAGCGGATACAGCGTTCCACCCCCTTGCGGGTGTTGATGGATTCCTGAATGGCCACCTCATCGGGGGTCCCTTTCCGCAAAAAGCCTCCGGCGCCGGCGTAGAGCCCCTCGGTGTTCTCCCTCACGATCACAAAATCGATATCCTTGGGGCCTTTGTCTTTGAGCGGGGTAGCGACACCGGGATAGAGCCGGACCGGCCTCAGGTTTATGTAGAGATCGAGCTCGAACCTGATGCGCAGCAGGATCCCTTTTTCCAGGATACCGGGCTTGACTTTTGGATGGCCGATGGCGCCGAGAAAGATGGCGTCCATTTGACGCAGCTCCGCCAGGGCGGCATCCGGCAGCGTCTCACTTGTTTTCAGATAGCGCTCCCCGCCGAGGTCATACTCCGTGAGCTCGGTCTTAAACCCCTCGGCCTGGGCAACGGCCTTAAGGACCTTCAACCCCTCTTGCACGACCTCCGGGCCTGTTCCGTCACCCGGAATCACGGCGATCTTGTACGCTCGTTTCATTTATATTAGGCCTCCCTCGCCTGCTCAGTACTTTATCATTATTTCGTCATCACTAACTAATCCCCCCTTACCCCCCTTTGTAAAAGGGGGGTAAGGGGGGATTTAGAATCTATGTTCTTAACAATAATTTAATCATCCCCTCCCGCACGATGCGCACAGGAGAGACAGTCAAATCGACGACAGTTGATCCTATACCCGCAACCTTGCCCCCATCGATGATCAGGTCCACCTGGTTGCCAAAGAGCTGCGCCAGCTGCCGGCCATCAATAATATCTTCTTCCCCGGCGAGGTTGGCGCTGGTGGCGGTGAGGGGCGCATCCATGGCCTCCACGATCGCTTGAGCAACTGGGTGGGCAGTGATGCGCAGGGCAATAGTGCCTGCCTTGCCCCGGAGAGGCGGTTGCAGCCCCTTCTTGGCGCGGAAGATCAGGGTCAAAGCACCGGGCCAATAGCGCTTGATCAACTCCCTGCCCATAGGGGGGACCTCCTCGACCAGGCTGGCCAGCATCTCCTCATCCTTGATCAGGAAGGGGATCGGCTTGGCTGCTGCACGCCCCTTTATAGCATATATTCTTTCCATGGCCTCGGGAAACAGGGGATTGGCGCCGATACCGTACAGGGTCTCGGTGGGGTAGATGATCACCCCTTTCTCTTTGAGCACCCGCACCGCCTTTACGATGAGCTCGGGAGCAGGCGAATCCGGGTCTATTTGCACAACCTCGGCCATGTATCTCCCCCTTGGGGATCCCGGCCATGCCGGGGCGAGCACCATTAGCCCTTGGTGCCCTTTTTCCCCGCCTCTTCCACCTGCTGAGCCAATTCCTTTTTATACTCCTCAAGCTTCCTCTGCAGTTCCGGCTGATGCAGGGAGAGTATCTGCACCGCTAAAATCCCTGCGTTTCTGGCCCCGGCCTTGCCCACGGCCATGGTGGCGACAGGCACGCCGGCCGGCATCTGCACCGTGGCCAGCAGCGCATCCATCCCTTGCAAGGGCGACGAGTCGATGGGCACACCGATGACCGGCAAAACGGTCTCGGCAGCGATGGAGCCGGCCAGATGGGCAGCACCGCCTGCTCCGGCGATGATGATTTGCAGCCCCCGCTCCTGGGCAGTGCGGGCGTATTCCCTGGTCCGCTCCGGGGAGCGGTGGGCAGAGGCGACGATCGTCTCGTAGGGGACCCGGAAGCGCCCCAATATCGCTGCCGCCTCTTCCATAATGGGGCCATCGGACGAGCTTCCCATGACAATGCCTATGATCGGCTTTTCCATTTTTCTCCTTAATTTGAGAGGACCCGAACCTGAGAGGGACCTATTTTAATAGGAGAATGCCCCTTGTGGCAATTTACTCCTTCATGCAGAGAACCTCATCACTAAAAAAAATACTTCTCTCAGATGCCTCATCAGATACGGAACATAATGGTTTGGATGACCTGCGCGGGCACTACGTATGCCGAAAACGCGTCCCGCTTATTCCGCGTCAGGTTGATGCAGTTGTTAGGCGACTTTTTTTTGTCGTTTGATGATTTCTGCCAGCGATCTCAAGGCCTGATTTACGGAGTCATGATCCGGGAAAATTTTGGCAACATCGGGTTCAATAACTACAACATTTGTCCCCTCAGCATATCTTTGTGCATATTTTCCCCGAACGCCTCCGCTGAAATCATATTCTTCAAGCATGTCCGGATCTTTCGGCATTTTCGTCATATAAAAGCATCTTGGGACATCTCTGATCATTATAGCTGCTGTCGTGGAGCCTGACAATATCCCAGTTAAGTATTATTTCTACTCACATAGCAATTGTCATGGCCGCTTGGCCTCCCACGAACGATGAAAATTGGCAATCCCCCCTCACCCCCCTTTAGAAAAGGGGGGAAGGGGAGGATTTGAAACCTATTTTCTAAACAATATTATTACGGCTCCCTCTCTCGCCACCGCAAAGATGGCGGGCAAAGGCGCCCGGTCTATGCGTCTACTCTTTTACCCACGCAAGGGCCTTTTCGCCGATGTCTTTACGATAGTGGACCCCTTCCCAGGTGATCGCCGAGACTGCCTGGTAGGTGATCTCCCTGGCCTGCTTGATCCCCACCCCCAGGCCCGTCACCCCCAGCACCCTGCCGCCGGCAGTCAGATAATTCCCGTCCTTAACCACCGTGCCGGCGTGAAAGCAATAGACCCCGGGCCTCTGCTCCACCTTTTCCAGGCCGTGGATGGGCT